>Ga0315287_10000028_pt1 | contig 142348 bp, 114 predicted proteins | sample YL17G11_0_MG_FD_205037 | JGI IMG/M metagenome (GOLD analysis project Ga0315287, IMG submission 205037) | Sediment microbial communities from Yellowstone Lake, YNP, Wyoming, USA - YL17G11_0 | ecosystem: Environmental > Aquatic > Freshwater > Lake > Sediment | place: USA: Wyoming | collected... | reverse complement strand
TCTACTTCTCCCCACTTACCGACTTTTTCTCATGATTGACCGGTTTCTTTTTCCATCTGGCCATCTTTCCCGGGTGCATTACCAACTTCTTCTTGTGTCTTACCGATTTCCTCACTGCCCTCACCAACTTTTTCTTACCCCTCACCGATTTCCTCACTGCCCTCACCGGCTTTTTCTTATCCCTTACCGATTTCCTCACCAACCGGACCGCCGATTTTTCATACCGAACCGTTTTCCTCACTGCCCTCACCGGCTTTTTCTTATCCCTTACCGATTTCCTCACCAACCGGACCGCCGATTTTTCATAACGAACCGTTTTCCTCACTGCCCTCACCGACTTTTTCTTATCCCTCACCGTTTTCCTCAGTGCCCTCACCAACTTTTTCTTATCCCTCACCGTTTTCCTCACTGCCCTCACCGGCTTTTTCTTATCCCTCACCGTTTTCCTCAGTGCCCTCACCGACTTTTTCTTATCCCTTACCGATTTCCTCACTGCCCTCACCGACTTTTTCTTATCCCTCACCGATTTCCTCAGTGCCCTCACCGACTTTTTCTTATCCCTTACCGATTTCCTCACTGCCCTCACCGACTTTTTCTTATCCCTCACCGATTTCCTCAGTGCACTCACCGACTTTTTCTTATCCCTCACCGATTTCCTCACTGCCCTCACCGACTTTTTCTCACCCCGGACTTTTATTTCGGCAGGCCCGACCTGCCTCCCCAGGGGAAAGATTTCCTATGCACCACGCATAAACGGTCTTTTAGACTCTTTAACAAAAAATCTTTAAAACAAATTCGGCATAACCAAAGAGGGTCTCCAAAAGGACATGGCGGAACTGGATGAATTGAAGCGGTTAAACGAGGCGCAGGAAAAGAAGAAGGGCGAGGCGCAGCAGTCCCGGAAAGAGGGGGGGTGGCCTGTAAAAGTGCGTTGGCCAATGACCCGCAACAGTTGGAGAAGCTGGGGATTTTGGCCTTTTCGGAGGGCTACCGGCGCAAGAAAGCGGAAAAGCCCGGTCAACCGCCCGCAGAGAAGAAGGAGGTCGCCGGCCAGGTTTAAGGGCACGGCATCAGGCGCTTCGCTTGAAAACCAGCACTTTGCCGGTGTGCGTCAGCACCCCGGCCCCCGGTATGTCCTGGTTAAGAAAAATCGGGGAGAGCACCGGAGTGCCGGGGATACTGACGTTTACCTTTTACTGCTTGTTCTACCGGGTCTTAGTCGGAAGTTATTCCGGCTCAGCCGGCTCTGACAAACGAGACTGCAGCAACTTTGTCGGTAAGCCGGTATTCAATCCTGTACTCTGCGGAACAAGTACAAGTAGCGCAGTCACAAGGACATAAACCGCCTTTCACTTTGTTGGCTTCATTTTTTTGCAACTCGTTTTCTGCCAGGTTGGCTAAACTTAGTTTACGCATAGTTCCTCCTATTTTTTAATTTTTTTAATCTCTTAAGACTGTTGACTCCATGGTATGCGTCAGAACCCCGGCCCCCGGTATGTCCCGGTTAAGAAAAATCGGGGAGAGCGCCGGAGTGCCGGGGATACTGACGTTTACCTTTTACTGCTTGTTCTACGAATCTTAGCTGAAAGTTATCCCTGCTTAGCCGGCAGAGACAAAATGGCCGAGATCGCTTCTGTCCAATGTCCGCAATATAATCCTGTCCTCCGGGGGACAGATGCAGGTACAGGTGCAGGTACAATAACCGCCTTTCACTTTGTTGGCTTCATTCTTTTGCAGCTCGTTTTCTGCCAGGTTGGCTAAACTTAGTTTACGCATAGTTCCTCCTATTTTTTAATTTTTTTAATCTCTGAAATCCACTACTTTCCCAGTAAGCATCAGAACCCCGGCCCCCGGTATGTCCCGGTTAAGAAAAATCGGGGAGAGCGCCGGAGTGCCGGGGATACTGACGTTTACCTTTTACTGCTTGTTCTACGAATCTTAGCTGAAAACCATTCCGGCTCAGCCGGCCATGATGAACTGCCCGCCCTCGCTTTTGTCGGCAATCCGGAGATCGATCTTGTAGTCCGGCGGACAAGTACAGATGCATGTGCAAAAACAAGCGCCGCCTTTCACTTTGTTGGCTTCGTTCTTTTGCAGCTCGTTTTGGGCCAGGTTGGCTAAACTTAGTTTACGCATAGTTTCTCCTATTTTTTAATTTTTTTAACCTCTAATCCACCAGGTTGCATAAATTGTTCCTTTTCAGAGAATATTCATAGCCTGTCAGCGGCGGGCACAAATAGCAATAGACACAGGATTTACAGGGGGATACCCGCTCCCTCGATCTCCGCCAACTGCCGCCGGTGAACATCTCCCTCAAAACAACATCGTAGAGAGAATCGCGGCCCAGTACCCCGATCTTTTTCGCATTCACATTGGCATAAATGCCCCGGTTGCTTAAGACCGTGATCTTCCCAAAACTTAAGGGATTAAGCTTCATTCGGGAAAAAATCTGTTTTAAACTGGGTTTTAACAAGAGAAGCTCTGCCTTATTGACGAAGATATTGTCCTTAAAGAAAGCGAGATTATTGCCATTATAAAAAGGTTTAAAGGTGAATTGGGCTAACTTTAAGCGGGAGGCCACAGCCTCTACTTCATCTATTTCTTCTTCCTTCTGGATGACAAAGAGATAATGGGCATCCTGGCTTAAACCCAGGCGGGCAAGCATGGCGGCCACCCCGGCCAGGCGATCTTCCTTAACCGGTACATCGACCTGGATGGAAAAGGAGGTAAAAGCCCTATCGATCTGCCCGATCTCCTCTTCCCGTCCTTCCAGGTGCAAGTAGTGGCTATGAAAGGTCTTCGGTTTAGAGTACTTATTGAGGTAGCCCACCAATTCCGTAAACTTCGAATAAGCGAAGATATCGCCCCCCAATATGGTTACTTTGAATAGGGAGCTCCCCTGCGCTTCGTTTAAAAATCGTTTAATGTCTTCAATCTCCAACTCCTCCGGCGTGTGGCCCCTGGTGCACGATAAAAACTGCCTGTACCCTCCGGCGCAGGAAGAACATTCCCCGGTACAACTGTTATCGATGTAAAGGGAAATCTCCGTTAGGTAGTTCATGATTTCTTCACCCACATAGCCTTCCCCACCTTTCTTCAATTCCTCTACATCTTTTTGTACTTTGACCTGCGGCCGCATCAGTAACGGTTTACCACCCGAATACGATTTATCGATGAGATCCCCGGAGAAATGGGACCGCACCCTGCCCACGAATGCGGCAATTTCAGGGTTATTCAGCTCCTCTTCGCCCAATTCCACGACCAGCAGGTGCTTTTTCGTATTGAGCTTCTTAATCAGGTCCACGATAACCGGGCTATCCTCTTCGAGCGCCTGGCCGGTCAGTGTGTTATAAACCAGGGCATGACCTTGTTTTATCGCTATATGTACATAGGGGTCCAGGTAAAACCAGGAAGATTTTTTCATGATATGTACACCTCATCCATTATGCGCGGGTAATATTCGGGGTGCTCTTCCAATTTTGACAGCCAGGAGGCCTGGTATCTCGAAAAGCCCTCATGATTCATGAATTCCGGGCAGGTATTTAACTCCGTCGCACCGTCCAGCTTAAGGTTATAGATACAGACAGAGCAGAGATCCGCTTTGTAGCAAGTCGTACATTTATGGCGTATTTTATCGAAATAGTGATTGGCTTTTTGGGCCACCTCCCCGGCATCGAGATGGACACCCTGTTCATCGACCATCCCATAATAGTACTGGTGGCCGATTCTCTCACAGGGCATGATCTTGCCGTTTACGGACAGGAAGAGCTTTTTAGAAAAAGGCAAGCAGGTGCCGGTGGGGATTCTTTTGACATCTTTGGTCGAATATAACAGGCCGCTATAATCCGTATAACAACAACCGCTATATTGATTGATAATAGAGCACAGCCCCCTGATACTGGATAGTCTCTGGAAGATTTCTTTTTCCAGGGCCATGGGGTCTTTGGCCAGGGCCAGGCTCTCCTCGGTGTTGCGGTAGATATTTAGAAATTCTTCCTTTTTATCGTGCCTGATACCGATCGGGCTGACTTCAGAGATCAATGGAATTTTATCGAAATTTTTCTTAAAATATCGATAAACCCCCTCTACCGAATTTTTATTATGCAAAACGGTATTAAAACTCACTTTTCTCTCAAAATAGGTTGGGTACCTATTTTTTAAGGCCAGCACATTCTTTAAAATCTCTTCGTGGGCTTCGCTGCCATCATGGAATACCCGGTAGCCATTGTTTTCCTTATCTCCGTCCAGGCTGATCAGCATACCGAAATCGTTTTCCACCAAAAAATCCATATTCCGCTCGACCAGTAGCGCGTTGGTGGTTAACCTGAAAACGAAAGAATTGCGCAGCTCTTTCCGTTTGATGTAGTCAACCACCTTCTTCATCAGATCGACATTCATTAACGGCTCCCCACCGTAGAAACCGATATTGATCTTCGCCTTATGGGACCTGTTCAAGGGGGATTGCCAGAAGTCTAAAAGGAAATCGAGCATTTTTTGGGCCATGGAAAAGTCCAGGTACTTCTTTTCCCTTTTATCGTAATTCCCATAGTACTCGCCAAAGGCGCAGTATTTGCAATTTAGATTGCAGCCATCCGTGGTCTCGAAAACCACATCGTTCACATTGGATAATATCGAAGATACATCTTCTTTAGAAATCCGGCCGGAAAGCTTCTCCCCCTTTTCCATTTCCGAAAACAGGTTGTTCCGGTCGAAGAGTAAGTATTTGCGATAGTAATAAGCGACCTCTTCGCGCCCAAAACGGCCATAATTCTCGAGCTCGATACCCTCAGCCGGGCATTTTTCCAGCCAGTCCGCCAGGTTGGCGCCCGATTTAGCCAGCCCTAACAGGTGGACCATGACCGGGTGAACCAGGACAAATTGGTTCAGGTTAAAATTGTACAGGTAGGTATTACCTTTCTTTGTTTTACATAGGATAGTTGGATTCACCGGTATTCTCCCAGGGAAACAATTCATAGAACAGGCCCCATCTGGGGGGTAGCTTCATTGTTCTTTCCTCCAACAAAAACTTAAGGCTCTATTCTAAATAATTTTATCGGACATGTCAACGATTTTTTTTATTTTTTTTCCTGTACGCTATTTCCGGTACCAGTTGCCCTGGGCGTCCTGGAGCCAATGCCCCGGTGAAGCGTTCTGGGCGATCTGGGCGGCCCGCCGCCGGCCGACTTCATCCGGGCTGGTGCCCAGTTTTTGGGCGATCTCCCGGTAAACCTGGAGCCGGTCGCCATTTTCCTGGCGAACCGTTTCCCCCTGTTCCGGTGTGGGGGCACCCGACCGGATGGTCAAGAGACCCTGGTTGTTCTCACCGACAATGCCCTGGTTCTTCAGGTTATCGATCATGGGCTTGCGCTGGAGAAACCGGGCCTTCAATTCCTCGGACTGCGCCGGCAGCCAGAGGCTGGAAACCATGAATAGAACGATGGCCAGAAGGATTAGCTTATTTCTCATTTTGGTCCTCCTTTTTTATAGCATCCTCCGTTTTTTTCTCACCCGCTTTATCGATGTCGGCAAAGAAATTTTCCAATTCCCGGTCGATCTTGACATGGATCTCTACGGTTACAAACACGGGTTTGATAGACATCTCGTGCTTGATCTTGATACATCCGGCCGACAGGGCCACCAAAATGCCCAACAGGAGCAGAATCTTTCTCATTTTTTTCCTCCTTGAGTCTTTGGTTTGTTTAACAGCATAACTTTATTACCCCCTTCCAGCAAGGTCTTCAGATGGATATCCAGGAACCGTAGTTCCAGCGTCAGCCCCTGGAGATCGACCCGGCGCTCGCCGCTCGGGCTGCGCACAAAATCCTTCTTCTGGCCGTCGTAGACGAGGGCTAATTTTTGACTGGGCGTACCCTTAATATGGGCCGTGATATCGAGGCCCTCGCCCCTGGGGGTCAATTGCACCTTGATCCATTCGTAGCGAAAATCCTTCATCGCTTCTTCCACGATGGCGATACCGCCCGATATCAGGCTGGCATCCTTGATGGAGAAAATGCCCTCGCTTCCCGGGGTAGAATAGAGATACCCGGCCTTAAATACCGGGTAGCCGCCGGAAAACTGCAATGGGATAATGCCGTTGATTTCTGCGTCTCCGGAGGCGATATCCTCGCCCACCACCAGGTTCAAGAGGGCATCGAAATCGAGGCGGTCGCAGTAAAGGGTCAAGGAAAAATCGGGCTCCTGGGGCGAGAACCTGACCGCCTGGGCCAGCACTTTGCCTTTCAGCCAGTCCAATTCCGCCTTTTCCAGTAAGAGCGAGCCGGGATCTTCCAGGGTAAAGACCACCTCGCCCCGTCCAACTCTTAAGGTTTTATAAGCGAGGGCCTGGAAGGTCAGCCTCTGGGCCGGGGCACTCCGAAGAGCCAGCAAGTCTTTTAAGACCAACCGGCCCGACAGGCCGGTAAGGGAAAACCCGGCCACAGGATTGTGGATATCGACCCCGGCCAGTTCCAGGCCGGCCTGGCCCTGGACCTGGTTATCTTTAAAAAAAATGGCCCCGGTTGCCCCGATACCACCGGAAACAAGCAGATCCTTTAATGCGGGCTGGATTTTGGCCAGTAACGGGGCCTCTTTCAGGCTAACTTTCGGCACCTGGAAATCTAAGCGGAATGGCTCCCCCGGACCGGTCAGCCGGTAAAAACCATTGAATAAAAGGCCGAAAAACGGCAACGGCAACGAACCCTGGCCGGAAAAAGCGAGCCGGTCTTTCTCCTGGGTCAAATTCCCGGAAATGGTCTTCAGGGAGAGACCGGAAACAGCGAGTCCAGGAATACGGAAAGAACCGGCAGCCGCCGGAGCGGCCCCTTTGCCCCAGGTCCAGGGCAGATCCACCTCGATACCTTCCCCATGTATATCCCCGGCCCCTTTCAGGCTGGCAGAATGGATGTGTAAAAGCCCCTGGGCCGAAAAATCGTTTTTCGGGTCATACCGGCAACGGGCGCTCAAGAGGATTTCGGGCACCTGGAATGTCCACGGGTCTGAAGAAAAGCCGACCTGGAAAAGCCTGGATTCCAGGCTGGCGGTCAGGGTATTGGCCGGGAAATGGGCGGTTAGCTGCCCGTGGAGCACACGGGAACCGGACATGGTCAAGCCCGGTATGAAAGAGGATAGATGCCCGGGATCGAGAGTCAGGGAGTATTCGCCGGCGAGCTGTATGCCCGGAACAGCCGGGTTCGTGCTCTCCGGGAACGTTTTCCCGGTCAGATGAACCTGGAAAGGCACCGGCATAAAACGGCCATTCATTGTCAGAGCCCGGCATCCCACGGTCAGGTCGAGCTGACCGGTGCGGTCTGCCGGGGAAAAACCGGCCTCCAGGTCAAGATCGACCCGGGCCTGGCCGGATGGACCCAGCAGGGTAAACGATTCGCCACTCAGCTTCAATTTAACCTGGGTCATTGCCCCGGAGCGGATGGTAATTTCAACCTCTGCGGCCAGGCTACCGCTACCGGAAAAACCGGGCAGGAGACCCAGGCTGGAAAGGATGTTCTGCGGATGAAGAGCCGGGGCTGCCAATGTAAATTGCCCATTGTTAGTGGCAAAGTCCCATTGCCCCTCCAGGTGCAGGCTTTCGCCCAGGGGCAGCAGGTTGGCCCGGATTTTGTAATTGTAAGGCCGCTGATCCCGCACCAGTTGGAGGTTAAAGGGAATTTCCCAGGTGCGCCCGCCCTGGGTGAAGAGCACCGCCGAGGAGAGGATGTCCAGGCACTGGAAGTCGAACGGCAGGGGGGCGGCAGGGGTAGTCGCCGGTGTAAAGAGCGGCTCCAGCCCGCGCAGGCGCAGCCCTTTATCCGTCTTATCGACATGGAGCTGCAGGCCCAGTAGCCTGAGGTATCCGACCTTCTTCTTCAAGAGTTCTGCCGGCGAAAAGTCGCCCGCCAGGCCATAGATAACCAGGTCTGGGGCCTGCGGATTTCCCAGGGTCACATCCTGGAGACCGATGCCCGACAAGCCCAGCGATGTGACTTCCCCATGGGTCCAGGCCAATCCCTGCCGGCTGGCCGCAGACTTCAAATAAGACTGCACCCACCCCGGCCCCAAGACCAGCCCCAGCCAGAGCAAGAAAAAGACCACGGCCAGGACGATGGCCACCACCAGGACCGCCCGCTTCTTCATGACCGGTTGCTCCTTTTTCTCATCCCCCATTTTACCAGATATCGAATTCCTGTCAACCGCAAGTTGCATATCATGATTATTTGGGAGAAAAGCCTTGATTGATGGGCGCAGTTGTGGTATAAAATCGTAGTGAAAAAAAATATGCGCATAGGAGGGTTGCCGTGAACGATAAAGTCGGCGTCATCGGCCTGGGGTATGTGGGCCTGCCGTTGATCCGGGAGTTTATGCTTCATCAGGCCCGGGTGATCGGTTTCGATATCGATCAACGTAAAATCGATATGCTCAACGGGGGAAAGAGTTACATCCACCATTTCCCATCCGAAACCATCAAGGGCTGGATCGATTCAGGACGATTCGAAGCCAGCGCGGATTTCTCCCGGTTAAAACAGGTGGATGCTATCCTCATCTGCGTACCCACGCCGCTGAACGAATACCGCGAACCGGACCTCTCCTATGTGATCAATACCACCGAAGTCATCGCCCAAAACCTTCAGAAAGGCCAACTGGTCGTACTGGAGAGTACTACCTACCCCGGTACCACCGCGGATGTCATGCGGCCGATTTTGGAAAAAACGGGTTTAAAAGCCGGATTGGATTTTTTCCTGGCCTTCTCACCGGAGCGGGAAGACCCCGGGAACAAGGATTTCTCCACCAGCAAAATCCCCAAAGTGGTGGGTGGGCACAGTGCCCAATGCCTGGAGCGGGCAGTGGCCCTGTACCGGGAGATTGTGCCGGTGGTACCGGTCTCTTCCACCCAGGTGGCGGAAGCGGTTAAAATTTTGGAGAACACCTACCGGGCCGTCAACATCGCCCTGGTCAACGAGCTCAAGATGCTGTTTGCCCGCATGGGCATCGATATCTGGGAGGTGATCGCCGGGGCAAAGACCAAACCTTTCGGTTTCCAGGCTTTTTATCCTGGGCCCGGCCTGGGCGGCCACTGTATCCCCATCGACCCGTTTTACCTGACCTGGAAAGCCCGGGAATACGATTTTAGTACCCGCTTCATCGAGCTGGCCGGGGAAATCAATACCTTCCAGCCCTATTATGTGGTACAACGGGTGGCGGACGTATTAAACCTCCACGGCAAGGCATTGAATGGTAGCCGGGTGTTGATCCTGGGCGTGGCCTACAAAAAAGATGTGGACGATATGCGGGAGAGTCCGGCCCTAAAAATATATGAACTCCTACTGGAAAAGGGGGTAACGATCGATTACTATGACCCCTATGTGCCGGAAGCCGGAGCCCACCGGCATTACCCGGAATTAAACATCAAATCGATCGCCTATGCAGCGGAAAAAATCGGTATTTATGACCTGGTGCTGCTGCTCACCGATCACTCCAACCTGCCCTATGACGAGATCCTGGAAAATGCCCGGCTCATCGTCGATACACGCAACGCCTTCCGGCAAAAATCGGATAAAATATATAGAAGTTAGACTTCTTTCCTTGTTCAGAGAGGTATAGATAGGGTCAGGCGGAGGCTCCTCATAATGTTGAGCTCCATGGCATCGCGACTGCCGCCGGAAAAGACGTATTCGGACAGCTCATAGCCGACATCGAGGATATTGAACAGGGCCAGGCTGAGCTGGATATCCCGGTTAAAGAGGCGGAAGCGGTAAGTCACCTGGATACTGAGATCGCCAAGGTAATCTTCCCTGGGCCCGCCTTTTTTACCGTGCTCGTCTTCGGCCTTGATGGTGGCATAGTAGAGCACCCATTGGTCATGGGCATAGAGGCTCTCGATAAAAGCGAACGGATCGCCGTCTCGGTACTTGAAACCGATCCCGAGAGAGAGGTCCTTGACCGGGTAAAAGGCATAGAAGAGCTTGGCCATGAAACCCCGGTCGCCGTCGAGCCGGCCATAGCCGTTGAGCCAGGAATTGGGGTTGGCCATGGATTCGTCGATGATGCCGATATCGTTGGTGCCGGGCCCATTGCCGAAAGCGGTCACGCCCATGCCGATATGGGAGAGGAAAGAGAAATTGAAGAACCACTGACCCGGTTGACCGCCCGTAATATTCAACAAAAGCTGGGCATACAGCGGATTTTTGGAATACCGGTCATTGGTCAGCCGGTATTCCTGGATGGGCCGGTTAAAAAAATAGAGCGAATAACCGTTGGCCTCCTGGTAAAAACCGTACTCTTCCGGGAAGCGGACAGTAAAATTATTCTTCACCTGCTTGATGATGCCTTTGACGTTAAAGAGCCATTTTTTACCGATAGGTGTGGAGAGGGTGGCCAGCAATCGATATTTCATCGGCGACACCAGGTCCTGGTCCAGCGAATGGTAGCGGGACCCGGTGCTTGCAAAGAGAGCGCCTTTTTCCCCATTATCGACAAAACGGTCATCATCGAGGTCATTCCAATGGTAAACAGAACCACCTGGTCGGCCGGTTTCCAGGAAATCGTTGACATTCTCCTCCACTTCGTAAGGCATGGCCCCAAAGGCGAGTAATATGCGTGTTTTCCCGCGACTGCGCCATTCCAGGCCCAGGTCTATGCCGGGCGCAGCCAGGGCCAGGTTATTCTCTTCATTCTCAAAGCGGAGCGCGCTGGACAAAAAGAAAATTTTAGACACCAGGTCCAGCCTGGGGGCGATGTTCCAGGAAAATTGCAGACCGGCCATCAGGTGGGTATTGGTGTGGCGGTAAGCCTGGCCGGCCTCCTGGTCGATGAACAGGTAAGCACCCTGGTCGAAAAATAGCGGATAAGGCGAGACTGTGGTCTCATCGCCCTGCCGGATGGCCTTCCGAAAATCGATAAAAGCATTGCCGTTGCCGCTTTTCTCGAGCAAGGAGAAGTGGAAAGGCACCTGCAGGTTGGCCGAAAGGACATTGGCCGTAAATTCACCGTACCGGTTGGGTATGAAAAAACCGTCGCCGTCGTTGTCTTTTAGATCTTTGCCGGGAAAGTTGCCCAAAACATCGGTAAAGGGCTGCCGCTCCTCTCTCTCCTGCTGCCAGGCCATGGTCAGGCGGTATTTCTCTTTCTCCAGGCCAAACCCGGCCAGGAAAGCATAGCGTTGCTGCTTTTCCGTTTCCTGGGGTAAGACGCCGAGCTCGGCCAGCCCCCGGTCCCGCTCCTTGACATTAAAGACGCCGAATAAGCGGTAATGTCCCCGGGTTAACTCTTTCTGGAACCGGGCATACCCCACGAGGGTTTGCCCATCCTCCGCAAAGGTCTTGTCCCGGGTGTTAAAATCGTTGAATTGCCGGGTCAGGGAAAGGTATTGCAGGGCAAGCACCAGGCTGGACGAAGAGAATGTTTTGCCCCACCGGCCATCGATGAAGAAATTATCGAGGATTTTCCGGCGGCTGGCATAGAGGCGGTCGGCCCGGTCTGTGGCCGGGGTCTGGTGGAGGAAATTTAACCAGGTCGAATAGCCGCCCAGGTCGGGGTACACGGTGGAGAGAATGAGCCGGGAGGAATTCCCGGTTAAAGCCCCTGATTGAAAATGAAAACCGTAGCCCCCGCTGCCGGGCTGTTCACCGTGCAGGCTGAAGGCGGAAACAGCAGAAAACGGTAAATCCAGTGCCGGGGAGCCCGGGGTTAAGGCCGAGTCGATATTTACATCATCGACATACCAATGGAAATGCACAAACGAATCGCCTTCAAAGTAGAGCCTGGGGCTGTCGAGCAGGGAAAAACCGTTGCTCTCTTCGGTTAACGAGGTGATGTCCGGGGCATAATTTTCCATAAAAGAAGGATAGAATAAGCCGCCGGGCAGGTTTTGCCGCATGAAATCATCGAAGATGAAGCCCTCTTCACTGTATCCTTTGGCCGGGCAAAAAACCAGGATGAATAATAATCCCCATACCAGGACATGACAAAGCTTTCTCACGGTTACCCTCCTTAAGAAAAAACATAGAACTATTTTTATTTGTGCAAAACAGCTCTAAGGGTACGATTAAACGCCTTTATGCCTCGAATTTCTTAAAGATCAGTGACCCGTTGGTGCCGCCAAAGCCGAAGGAATTGGACAGGACATAACGAAGCTCTTTGCTCTTCCCGGTATTCGGGGTATAGTCGAGATCGCATTCTTCGTCCTTATTCTCGTAGTTGATGGTTGGGGGAATAAAGGAATCCCTGATGGCGAGTATGGAGAATATGGCCTCGGCTGCGCCGGTTGCGCCCAGCATGTGACCGGTCATCGATTTGGTCGAGCTGATGTTGATTTTATAAGCCGCTTCGGCAAAGACCTTCTTAATGGCCAGGGTTTCGAGTTTATCGTTTAACGGTGTGGACGTACCATGGGCATTGATGTAATCGATGTCTGCTGGAGGGATCCCGGCGTCTTTCAGGGCCATACTCATGGTGCGGCTGGCCCCATCGCCTTCCGGATCGGGTGCCGTCATGTGATACGCATCGCCGGTAAAACCGTAACCAACCACTTCGGCATATATCCGTGCACCCCTCTTAAACGCATGTTCCAGGTCTTCTAAGACCAGGATACCGGCGCCTTCGGCGGCCACAAACCCGTCCCTCTCTTTATCGAATGGACGACTGGCCCTTCCCGGCTCATCGTTCCGGGTCGATAGCGCCCTCATGATGGAAAACCCCGCTATACCTAAGCGCGTGATCGGGTATTCGGCGCCCCCGACAATCATGATGTCGGCATCGCCTATCTGGATGATCCGGTAAGATTCGCCGATCGAGTGGGTGCTGGCTGCACAGGCGGTCACATTGGCCAGGTTGGGTCCTTTCAGACCGAAATTGATCGAAACCTGGCCGGTCCCGAGGTTGGCCAACGAAGAGGGCAGGAAAAAGGGAGAGACTTTCCTGGGCCCGCGTTCAAGCAGCGTTTGGATGTTCTGTTCAATGGTGGAAATACCGCCGATACCGGAACCGATGTAAGCGCCGCACCTCTCCAGGTTAACGCCCGACATGTCATCTAATCCGGCATCTTTCACAGCCTCACGGGCAGCGATCAAAGCAAACTGGATAAACGGATCGTAACATTTGATCTCTTTTTTATCAAAATACTGGAGAGGGTCATAATCTTTGACCTCCCCGGCAATCTGGACAGTAAAATCGGTGGTGTCGAAGTGGGTTATCCGGGCTATACCGTTCTTGCCCTGTTTGAGTTTCTCCCAGGATTCGGGTACCGATTTACCCAGCGGAGAAACTATTCCCAGGCCGGTCACCACCACCCTCTTGAGCTGGATGGTCTTTCTTGTAAAATTCATTAGACCGAAGGGGTTATTTCTGTTTCGATAGGATGTAATTCAAAGCTGAGCCAACCGTTACCAGTTGTTCGGCTTCTTCCTCGGGGATCTTCATGTCGAACTCATCTTCCAGGGCCATAATCAACTCGACCTGATCCAATGAATCGGCGCCCAAATCTTCGACAAATTTGGCCTCGTCTGTAACCTGGTCTTCTCCAACATTCAGTTTCTCTGCGACTACACTCTTGACTTTTGTCTTCACTTCTTCTCTAGATAGCATATTTACCCTCCTAATCTTAGATTAATAGTCCACCGGAAACATTGAGCACGGTCCCGGTAATGTATGAAGCTGCCGGTGAAATAAGGAAACCCACCGCATCCGCTATATCTGCCGGCGTACCGGCCCTGGCCAGGGGAATCGTGGCAATGTATTCTTCTTTGACCTTGTCCGGGAGTTTTTCCGTCATTTCCGTCAGGATAAAACCCGGGGCTATGGCATTGACCGTAATATTACGCTTACCCAGCTCCCGGGCCAGGCTCTTGGTCAAAGCAATGACCCCGGCCTTAGAAGCAGCGTAATTGGCCTGCCCGGCAGTGCCCAGGATACCGCTTACGGAAGCGATGTTCACGATGCGGCCGAACCGGTTTTTCATCATTTCCCGGCTGGCAAAATGGGAACAAAGAAAAGTGCCTTTCAGGTTGATATCGAGCACCAGGTCCCACTCTTCCTCGGACATACGCACCAGCAGGTTATCGCGCGTGATCCCGGCATTGTTGATTAAATAATCGATCGAACCCAGGTTCTCGATGGTCGCTTTCACCAGGTTTTCTGCCTCTTCTCTCCTGGATACATCGGCTTTGACGGCAATAGCTTTTATCCCCAGGCCGGAAAGCTCGCCAGCCACTTTCTGCGCCTCATCGATCAGCACATCGGAAATAATCACGTTGAGGCCCTGACCGGCCAATTTTCGGGCAATGGCCAGGCCTATACCCCTGGCTGCCCCGGTTATCACTGCATTTTTATACTGTTCACCCATACCGCAACTCCTTGAACATGCCCGACATCTTTTCCATTTCCTGGGAGATATTGTGGAGCACATTTTCTACTACAAAGGTCTTACTCAGGCGGATGGCGTTTTTAATGGCTTTCCGATTGGAGCGGCCGTGACCGATAATCACGATACCGTTTACGCCCAGCAGCAAAGCCCCACCGTATTCGGAATAGTCTATCTTTTTCATAATGCGCTTAAAAGAACTTTTTAAAAAGAAAAAACCGATCTTCGACAGCACGCTGGAGTTGATTTCCTCTTTCAGCATAGAAGATATGGTGCCCACTACCCCTTCCGAGACCTTCAGGGCCACATTACCGGTAAACCCATCGGTCACGATCAGGTCTGCCTCACCGGCAAATACGTCCTTACCTTCGACATTACCGATAAAGTTGATATCCAGGGATTTCAGCAGGTTATGGGTGGTCTTGGTCAGCTCGTTACCCTTCACATCCTCTTCTCCCACATTCATCAAGGCAATGCGGGGATTTGCCACACCGTGCACCCGTTCCAGGTACACCTTGCCCATCAGTGCGTATTGCACCAGGTTCTTGGGCCTGGAATCGACGTTGGCGCCCACATCGACCAGCAGGGAGTGCCCTTTCAAAGTCGGCATCATCACGGCCAGGGCCGGCCGGTCTATGTACTGCATGGGGCCGAGCACCGTCTTGGCAATAGCCATCACCGCACCGGTATTGCCGGCCGATATCATGGCCTGGGCCTTACCCTGTTTCACCAGGTCCAATGCCCTCTTGACCGATGTTTTCTCGCGCTTGCGCCAATAGGAAAAGAAGTGTTCCCGCATGGAAATCTGTTCCAGGGCATCCACGATCTCGATCCGGCCTTTCATGGCATCGACATTGAATTTCCGCAGCTCTTTCTTGATTTCTTTCTCTTTTCCCACCAGGGCAATAGTCACATCGTCATATTCGCCCAGGTAATCGATGGCTCCCTGGATGACCACTGCCGGGGCTGCATCCCCGCCCATGGCATCAAGAGCCACTCTTACATTATCCATCGACTATTCTTCTTCTCCCTTGATGACTTGCCGGCCCTCATAGTACCCACAATGCCGGCAAATGCGGTGTGGTAATTTGGGCTCGCTGCATTGCGGGCAGGTGGATGGGGAAGAAACCTTCAATGCGTGATGGGACCTTCTTTTATGGTTCCTTTGATGGGAATGTCTTCTTTTTGGTAAAGCCATGTTTCACCTCTTTGACTTGTCGAAAAATAAACTCATATCGTTCACTGGTTTCTCACAATGGCATCTCTGGTGATTCAGATTGATGCCGCAGTTGGGACAGAGTCCCAAGCAGTTGGGACTACAGACCGGATTATAAGGGATAAAGAGATTGACCTGCTCCATCAGGATCTTATCCAGGTCGATGCGGTCGCTCTCATAAAAGATGTATTCCATATCGTCCGGGTTTAAGGCGCTGTTGTCGACTTGAATCAGACCGATGGGGAAGAGGATGATATCGAATTCGGAATTGATCTTCAACTCAAAGCTGTCCAGGCAATAGACACAATGGAGGGAAATCGATGTCCGGATATTACCTTTTACTTTTATCTGATTGGTGTCTTTCTTGAAGAAAATATTGTAATAGACATTATCCAGGAAGAAACTGTCGTCTTCGACGAGCAGGTTTTCATCGAGTTCTGTGCTGTCATCGAGCAGCAAACCTTTACCGGAAATCCGATTTACATCGACAAACATTCAGCGTTCCTTTTTTGTGAAGTTGTAAAAACAGGTTGTATCACATTTGGACAAGAAAGTCAAGTCTCATTTCCATCCCCCATTACGCCGCATGAAGAGAAGTTCTTACCGGGCGGGAGATTGTTCTTTTCCGCTTCTGTCCAGCGTTGCATATATGCACACTCCTGCCCCGCTTGCCCACATACTCCCCTTCTCCACGGTGGAGAGGGGGGTGCAAGGTATTAGGCGCTTCATGATCGAGTTGAACTTTGTCTCCGCAAAGTTAAGGCAGAGGCAACAATGGGGACGCGACCCAGCAATTGATGAATGCTCCCTTGAGTCGCATTCGACCTTGTTGTCTTTGCATGTACCTTGCAAAGACAAGGAGCGTTCACCTGCTTAAAAGAAACGTTAACCAGATTCACCAGATTACGCAGATTCTATGAGTAATACTGTCTTGAACTATGATTTAACTGATTGGTATGATCGACTATGATGATGATTGGGGCTCATGGGGGGCCTTACCTCTTGCCAGTACGGTTATACCTTCTATTAATCATAGTCTTCATTTAATCATTTTAATCAAAGTTCCAGATATTGTCTCCGCCTAATATTTTGCGGAGACAAGGGGGTGAGCGCCGGGCTGACCTTTTTCCCTGGTCTTGTCCTGGCCGCGGGTTTGGTTTATAATGGGGGATCAAGGAGGCGATGATGAGCGATATAGAAATTATTCAGGCCATTGAGAAGGCACTAAGGATAAAACTTGCGCGGCTCGCACCGGGCGAGATCGAAGAAATTTTCTGGGGTATCAATCCCGGCTACTGCCTGGACAAGACCGGCGCGGTCATAGGGTTAAATCTACGTAGCCGGTCTATTCAGCCGGCTTTAGAGTATATGGCCCGGCTGAAGCGCCTGACCCACTTAAATCTATCTGTCTGCGAATTGAAGAAGGGCGATCTCGATTTCCTGGCCGGCCTTCTCCGGTTAACCCATTTAAACCTCAGCGGCAACCCGGGCATCGGCGATTACTCCTTCCTGCAGGCGCTGAAAGGATTAACATATCTTAACCTGGGGTGGAATAACTTAACCGAAATCTCTTTCCTGCGCCTGGTGCCGGGATTAACATTGCTAATTTTGAGCGCCAACCCGGGCATCAGTGATTATTCCTTCCTGAAGGCGCTGAAAGGTTTAAAGAAACTTTACCTGGGGAGGAATAACTTAACCGATGTCTCTTTCCTGCGCAAACTGCCGGGGTTAGAGACGCTTTTCTTATATAAAAACAAGATTACCGACCTCTCCTTTGTCACCCACCTGGACCATTTAACCGAGCTCACCATCGCTGAAAACCCGGTCGAGAACCCGCCGCCGGAAATCGCCAGCCAGGGCCCGGCCGCCATCCGCGATTACTTCCGCTCCTTAAAAGGGGAGGAGCTGCGCCCGTTAAACGAAGTCAAAGTATTGCTCGTGGGCAGCGGCGGCGCCGGTAAGACCTCGCTACTCAAGCGCCTCGGCAACCGCGACTTCGATCCCAACGAGAGCAAGACCCACGGCATCGGCATCCATACCATTGCCATAGAGATCGATAAAACCGCGGACATGGGCCATAATTCCCCCCTCATCCAGGCCCATTTCTGGGACTTCGGCGGCCAGGAGGTCATGCACGCCTCCCACCAGTTCTTCCTCTCCAAACGCTCGCTCTATATTTTGGTGGTCGATTCCCGGGAAGAGCAGACGCCGGAATACTGGCTCAAACACATCGCCACCTTTGGCGGCAGCTCGCCGGTACTGGTGGTGATCAACAAGATCGACCAGAGCCCGCAATTCGACTTAGACCGCCATACCCTGACCCGCAAGTACCCCAACATCCTCGGTTTTTACCGCCTCTCCTGCCGGTCGGGTGACGGCCTGCCGGCATTGAAAGCGGCGGTGCGCGCCGCCATACCGCAGACGGAATTGCTCCAGACACCGGTGGCCGCCTCCTGGCTGCGCGTCAAATCGACCCTGGAGGCCGAGACCCGGGAGAAGTGCTATATCTCCCATGCCGCATTCGGGCAAATATGCGATAAAGAGGGCATACCGGCAGATACCAGCCGCGAGACCCTGATCGGGTTTTTAAACGAGCTGGGTATCGTGCTCCATTTCAAGGATTTCGGCCTGGAGGAATACCATGTGCTCAATCCGCGCTGGGTGACCGAGGGCGTTTACCGCATCATCAATTCCCCCTTTCTGGCCGGGCAACACGGCCTATTAAAAAAGGCCGATGTCGGTCGCCTGATCAACGAGGCGCAGCCCAGGACCTGCGACTACTCCGAGGATCTCAAGGGCCGGGACTATTCGCCGGGGGAATGGGAATACATCGTCAAATTGATGCAAAAGTTCGAGCTCTGCTATGAGTTGGATAAGGACTTCATCCTGGTGCCGGCCCTGCTCGATACCAAAGAGCCGATGCTAGCGGAAGAGACGGGCACCGGCCTGGATTTCATGCTGGCCTACGATTTTTTGCCCAAATCGGTGATCTCGCGCCTGCTGGTCAAATTGCACCCGAACCTTGTGCCGGGTCTCTACTGGCGCACCGGCATGGTGCTCAAGAGTGAGCTTTTTCAGACCCGGGCCCTGATCCGGGCCGACGAGGTGGAGAAAACGGTCACCATCCGCATTAGCGGCCGGCAGAAACGCGAGTACCTGGGCGTCATCCGCAGCGCCTTGCAGGAGATCAAACGGGGTTTCGAGTCGATGAAGATCGACGAGCTGATCCCTTTGCCATTGCCGGAAGAGGTCAGGCAGGCTTACCGGGAAAAGCACAAGGGGGCCGGTAAGTATGCGCGCACGGTCTCTTATGAGTTTCTCCTGGGCTATGAGCGGCAGGGCATAGCGAAGTATTTCGACGGCGAGACCGGCCAGACTTACCGGGTGGCCCAATTGCTCGATACCGTCACCTTGCCGGAAGAGCGCCGGGGCCGTTTTCCACGGGCCGATGGCGGTGTAAATATTTATGGAGACATTATACATGGAAACAAAATGGAGGTAGATGAGATGTCTCAAAAGAATATAACATTTGGCGACCAGGCCACCGTACACGGCGATCTTGTGGTGGCGGATGTCATCCAGGGCAGTTTTAATAAGATCGGTGCTTCCGGTGCTTCGGATGATTTGAAGAGCTTACTGGAGGGCCTGACCCGGGAGGTCGAAAGGATGGCCGGGGAATTGGAGAAAGATAGGGCCGAAGAATTGCTTGAAGATCTCCAGACCTTTATTAATGCGGCTACAAAAAAGAATCCCAGGAAAAAATGGTGGCAGTTGAGTGCCGAGGGCATCAAAGAGGCGGCGAAAACGGCCGGCGAGATCGGTTTATCTGCTTTAAAGCACCTGGATAAGATCATCCCGCTCTTAGAGAATTTGTAGATCCTTTCATCATGAATCGCTTAGCCTCTGCTTTACCATAAAATCCAGAATAAGGGAAGCGAACCGTTTCTGACCTTCGACATTTTTCCCTTAACTTAATACCTCCAGGTTTCCCTTTACCTGGGCAAGACACTCCTGAAGTATCCCGTACATGTTCAGTGGCCGGAAGCGTTGCCGGATAAAAGCTGGTATGAAGGCTCGGAGTGTGGTAAAATAACACATTATGGAAGACACCCTGATAAAAATCGAAAATCAACTGAGTCGGCTCATTAAATGTGACTTACTCCCTTCAAATACTTACCTGGCTGGCGGTACAGCCGTTTACTTTTATCTCCGGCACAGGGTCTCTGTAGACCTTGACTTTTTTACTCCGGCAGAATTTAACCCGGAGGTTGTACTTTTTGGATTGAAGCAGTGCTTCGCTGAAGTGCACCTGGAAGTGATGGAGAAAGGAACAATAATAGCCAATATCTCGAAAGATAAAATAAAATTCTCTCTTTTCCGTTACCCGTATAAGTTATTGTACCCACTAAGGGGAATCGTTACCCGTGATAATACTAAGTTTTTTGCCGCATCGCTTGAAGATATCGAGTCCATGAAATCGGTGGCGATCTGCCAGAGGGGTTCGGCAAAGGACTTTATCGATATGTACTTCCTGCTCAAGCAGACCGGGCACTCGTTTAGCGATCTTTTGCAATTGGTTTTGTCAAAATATGATTTGGAAGAAGGTTATCGTTACCAGTTAAAGACTTCCATTGTCTACTTTGAGGATGCGGAAAAAGAAATCGATATGATAACGATGCTCGATAATGGCAAAGAAAAAAGGGCGTTAACACAAAGAGAGTGGCAGGAAATCAAAGATTTTTTTCTGGGGTATGGCCGATGAGAGAAGAGTTGTTCTGGGATGTGGATGTCGATCATTTGACGCCGGAGATCGTTATCGAGCGGGCGATTAACTTTGGCGGCTTCGATTTCATCAAGGAAGTACAGGAAAAGTACGGCCTGGAAAAATTCAAAGAAGTGCTGCTGAATAACCGCAATCTCAGCAAAAAAGCGGTCAATTACTGGTGCCTGGCATTAGGTCTAGATCGGGCTAAGACCCGCACTTTCCAGGCCAAAAATATCTGGCTGCCCTTCCGCTGATCGTCCATATCCTGGTGCATACATATCATAATTCAAAAGTTTTATTTCGATCGTTTATTCTTGGTGCCAAAGAGGAGGATGATCAGTCCTGGAGCCAGGAAGAGGAGATCGCGCAGGAAGACCAGCACCCCGCCCATGGTCTTGGGTATGGCCGGGTTAGATAGGTCGCTGACCGTAAAACAGCCGCACCCGCCGCCGATACCGCGCAGGGTGTTGATGCCCAGGGCCAGCAAAAAGATAATGAGAAGACCGGTCAAGATGACGGCGGCGCCGCGGACAAAAATACCCAGCACCAGGAAAAGACCGGCCAAGAGCTCTATCCAGGGCAGGAAAAAGGCCAACCCATTGATGAAGATATCGGGCACCAGCTTGTAACGGTCGATAATCCGGGTAAATTCCAGCGGATGGACAATCTTATCGAGGCTGGCATAGATAAAAATTCCACCCAGGATCATTCGGCACAGCACTTGCACCGGCTTTTTAGACAATAATTCCTGCCACCGGGCGTTCATTTTTCTCCTCCCCCGGTCTCGATCATGAGCCCCTGCCTGGACCAGGCAGCGATATCTCCCTGGAGAACGAACAGCGGGAATATTTTTCTCTCGCTGAGTTCCTTTACCAGTACATCTGTTTTTGTATCGCCAGCCCGGGCCGGGCAGATGACCAGCACTTTGCCCCTGGCCAATTGGGCCGGCAGTGTGGGCAGGAATTGATCGAGGTCCGACATGCCGATATTCACCGCACCGGCCAGGTGCCCAGCGGCGTACTCCCCCGGCAAACGGCTGTCTAAGATCACGGCCAGGTCGTTGGCCAGCAACGACTGGAGTTTCTCCGCAGCGATGTATTCAAAGGGGGGCAGGGAAACAACCACCTTTTTCATCAACTTGGCATTCACCCGGCGGATATCGTACTTCTCGAAGGGATTTAACGGCCCCTTGAACACCCAGCGCTGGGCAAAGGCCAGGGCCAGGCCGACAGCCAGGATGATCAGCACCTGCCCGACCGTACCCAGGCCGGATGACTGCACGTTCTTTTTTGCGCTCATTTTACCCGGTTCTCCTCAGTGTAAACTTATTGCATTTATTGGAGATCAAGCCCGTAGCCAGATTGCGCTCTATGACAGTTGCGCGATGGATTAATGCGCCATTTGACCGCAATCGATCTTTGTTGGAATTTCTTGCCTTACACACTCACCAGTTTGTTTGAAATAGTAAGATTTACAGTATATTTTGCAATCAAAGGATATCATCTCGAAATTGTAAGAGCATGAACCTCCATCTGTACAGGAGCCGTTAAACTCATCGTTGCAGCTTGCCTCTAAAATCTCTCTCAAACATGCTTTTTCTGTTATCGCAGGTACCAAGAGAATAGCACCGAAAACAAAAACCAATACCGAAACACCCAGAACAAGACAACAGTTTTTCTTTCTACTCATTTTTTCTCCTTTCATTTTTTGTATTTTATGACAAAGAACACGTCATCGCCGCCGCACAACAAGTAAAAATCAGTGGTACCGACATTATTTTGGCAGGCATATAATAAATCCGGTGCCCCCCATTCCGATTCCCCGCAAGGCTTAATTTTATAGGTATATTCCTTCAGGAGCTTGAAATCCTGCCGGTCATAAACCAATATCCGGGAATCTTTCTGTCCTTGCGTCATTATAAAGATGCCTTCCTCCAGGCACAGAGCATCAAAAATACATATCGGCACCCCGGATCCTCTCTTGGGATAAGGGTCATACGTACGTCCCTTAACAAAAAAAGTACGGATAAAACCCTGGATCCATTCATTGTTCAATCCATCCAGTTTGACCTTCTTGACCAGCTTGCCCTCTTTATCGTATTTAGAGATTTCCCCCAGCCCATAACACAGGTAATAAAAGGATTCCTGGTCGGTCACCAGCTTGCCCCGATGAATCATCGAGTCCACATCTCTATCGCTGTATCCCTTAAATATTTTGTAATCTACTTGATATTTTTGACCAAATTCGAGGAGCCTTTTGCCGTCCGCCTGGTACAATGTAAACAGGCTGTTCTTGCCGATCTCGAAGACCGCTACCTTATCCTGGTAGGGGGCGATCCCCTCCTTACCTTTAAAGAGCCTGAACTTCTGGATGAAGCGGCCGTCCAGGGAAAAGATCGAGACCCCCAGGTTATCGGCCACAAAGAGACAATCACCCTTAATCTCCATGTAGATGGGCCAGTACAAATCACCCGGCCCCTGCCCCCTTCTGCCGATCTCCCGGACAAATTTCCCCTCCGCCGACATCTTGAAAATTTTTCCGTAGTTGTTATCCAGAACATAGACACTTCCCAGGCCATCTACTACCAATGCCGTCGGGGAGCGGAAATAGACCCGGTCCTCGCCTGTGGCCGGGTAGCACTGCACCTGGATCAACTCTTCCGATGGCATCTTCTCCTCGGCGAAAGCCGGCATCCCCCAGGATACCCAAAGAAAGCACAGCCAGAAAAACGTTCTTTTCTTCATCGCTAAAACCTCTCTATGTACTCGAATACACCCTGCCGGTTGAAAAAGATGAGATAATTGGCGCTTTTTTCCTTATAGAACCGGCACTGCTTGACCAGGTTCAGCCAGCGGTTGTTATCCCCACACGTTTCGATGGGGATATGGCCGGCAATGGAAAAATCCAACCGCAGGTTATCTATATCGTTAGCGGTAAAATCGTTGCGGACAAAGACTTTGATGACCAGCTCGCCCTCTTCCTGCATCTGGACAAGTTTTTTTAAGGGGTGGCAACACTGGCTGGCGGTATCGACCAGGAATACGGCCAGGCCGTGATGCGGCGGCAATCCGGCCAACAGGTTTTCGCCCTTTACGGCCTGATCGACGATCTTTCTACAATCGACCGGGCGGTGAATGAATAGGGAATAGACCAGGAAAATTAAGCCGGTGGCCGCCAGCAAGGCAGCTATCCCCAGGACTCTTTTATAAAAACTATTTTTTTGACTCAATCGACAACTCCCAATGAGAAGAGAGAAGTTTACCAGCAAAGATCATAGATGTCAACCTAAATCAGCCGCCTGGTTTTGGTCGGGGATAGACCTGCAATGACATCTGAACCTTGACTCTGCAAAGTTAAGGCAGAGTCAACAATGGGAATGTAGACCCCTTCAACATAAGGAAGGGGTCTACAATGTCGCATGCGACAAAAAGGAGCATGCATCTGCTTTCAAAGTAGCGTTCTTCTGCTTAAAAGAAACGTTAACCAGATTACGCAGATTGTGCTGTTAACAGGCCCTCACCCCCCAACCCCCTCTCCCATTTCAGGGCGAGGGGGAGTGCTGGTAGGACATATATCCCCTCTCCCCGAGGTGGGAGAGGGGAAGCGCCCACAAAGTAAGGTGGGCGATTGGAATGAACGCGAGCGAGCGTAGCGTTCCACCGCTTATCAGGCCGGGGTGAGGGGTTTATGACCCATTATCAATTTTTTCCATATCTCTTCATCCCTTTATACTTATAAAATCATAGTCATCATATTGATCATCCCAATCATAGTTCAAGACAACAGGTCGGCGCCCATATCCGTAGGGGTGTATTGCCATACACCCCATTCGGCGGCCAGGAGATTAGCCCTCACCCCCCGGCGCTTCATGATTCGCTCAACCGTCCGTGAATCGACCGACCAGCGGCTCGTCTCACTAAAATGTCGGACTCGCTTACGCTCAAACATCGACATTTTTCCCCCTAAAACAGGAGAGCGTTCGACTCGCCGGGTCGGAACAGGATTCACTCCCTAAGTCTCGCTCATTCATGAAGCGCCGGGCCCGAAATCGTCACATGTACGAGCGGGGCGCAGCAGAGAATCCCCTGAACGTGCATGCTGAACCGAATTGCGGAAAGCCCGCAATTCGTGAAGCCGCAGGCAAAACTGAGCACAGTTTTGGCCGGTAGTGAAGGGGATTGCTGCGTAAGCCACGCCCACTACGGCTTGACTCGCTCGATCATGAAGCGCCGTGCCGCTACGGGATGCGCCGGGGGGTATTTGAATTTTGCTGCCAGGTGTGGTATAAATGGGGCACAGCGATTGGAGGGCTGAGGCCATGGCAGACGATAGGGCTATCATCGAGGCACTGGAAAAACAATTAGGGAAGAAATTAAAGAAGATGCCCCTGGACCGGATCATGCCTTATACATCCAACGGCTATGCGCGGGCTGCTGATGGCCGGGTCAAGGGTCTTAATTTATATAATACCGGTATAACGGACCTGTCCCTGTTCAGCGGGTTAACCGGATTAACCCTTCTGGAATTATCGGGAAACAAGATTTCCGATCTCTCCCCCCTGGCCGGGCTGACCGCTTTAACAGAGTTATACTTATATAACAACCGACTGACCGACATCTCCCCGCTGGCCGGGTTGACCGCTTTAAAAGTGCTATACTTATATGAAAACCAACTGACCGATCTCTCCCCGCTGGCCGGGCTGACGGCTTTAACCAGGTTACACCTGTCTAACAACCAACTGGTCGATGTCTCCCCCCTGGCCGGGTTAACCGCTTTAACGACATTATCCCTGAATGACAACAAACTGACCGGTGTCTCAGACCTGGCCGGGCTGACGGCTTTAAATATATTAAGGTTGGAAAATAACCGACTGACCGATCTCTCCCCCCTGGCCGGGCTGACCGCTTTAACGGAGTTATCCCTGAATATCAACCAACTGACCGATATTTCCCCCCTGGCCGGGCTGACCGTTTTAACAAAGTTATACTTAGTTAGAAACCAACTGACCGATCTTTCACCGCTGGCCGGGTTGACCGCTTTAACAGTGCTATACTTATATGAAAACCAACTGACCGATCTCTCCCCCCTGTACGGGTTGAAGAAACTCAAAATCCTCGATTTAAGGGATAATGCCATCACCCAGGTGCCGGAGAGCCTGGTCCTTACCGGCCGGCCCATGCAATGGGAAAGAACAGGTTCTGAAGACGGCCTTTTCCTGGCCGGCAATCCCCTGGAGACGCCGCCCATCGAGGTGGTTAAACAGGGCCATGAAGCGGTGGTCAATTATTTTCAAGAGCTTAAAAAAGCTTCGGTGCGCCTCTTGCAGAGCAAGCTGCTGCTGGTCGGCAACGGCGAGGTCGGCAAGACGACGCTGATGAAGAAGCTGATTAATAATAAATTCAAGGTGCAGCCCGGGAAAGAGCCTACCACCCACGGCATCCACATTGCGCCCTGGAAGCTCGAGGTGCCCTTTACAGAAGATGACGGCTCCACCGGTCTGGAGACGATAACCCTGCATTCTTGGGATTTCGGCGGCCAGGACATCTACCATGCCACCCACCAATTCTTCTTAACCAAACGCTCCCTCTACCTGTTTGTCTGGGAAGTGCGGCGCGAAGAGGAGACGCGCAGCTTCGATTACTGGCTCAATATCGTCAAGCTGCTCAGTGCGGAGAGCCCGGTGATCGTCGTCATGAACAAATCCGACCTGCGCACCAAGTACATCGACGAGGCCGGGTTTAAGGCCAAGTTCCCCAACATCCAGGCCTTTTGCCAGGTCAGTTGCCTGCACAATCTCGGTATCCGGGAATTGACCGCCCTTATCCGCGACCAACTGGCGCTCATGCCCCATTTGCGGGATAGATTGCCGCGGGCCTGGGTAGATATCCGCCAGCGCCTGGAAAAAGAAAGAAAGAAAAAGAATTATATCGGCCGGGAGGAGTACCTGGCTATATGCCGGGAGTATGGCTTAGAGGGGGAGCGGGCCGAGTTTCTCAGCGGCTACTTGCACGACCTGGGCGTGATCCTGCATTACCGGCACGATCCGCTGCTGGAAAACACTGTTATCTTAAACCCCGAATGGGCCACCGAGGCCGTCTATGCGCTGATCGACAGGCGCGAGATCCAGGATAACCGCGGTAGTTTTAAATTCGCTGACTTAAAAAAGTACTGGGATAAGCAGAAGTACCCGCCTGACAAGCACGTTCAATTGGTGCGCCTGATGGAGACCTTCGAGCTCTGTTTTAACTTTGCCGGTACGGAGATCCACTTTGTGCCGGAATTGCAGCCGCCCCGGGGCGAGGCCCCGGATATATCGGCTTACCAGGCGCCCGGCACGTTGCGCTTCCAGTACCATTACGACTTTATGCCCGAGGGCATTGTCAGCCGTTTCATGGCCCGGGTCTTCTATTTGATCCATGAAAAAAAACACTTCTGGAAGAATGGGGTGGAATTGCAGTTTGAAAATTCCCTGGCCCTGGTCCAGGGCGAGCAGTTGAACCGGCGGCTGACCATCGCCGTCACCGGTGCCTGCCAGCGCGAGTTATTGGCCATTATCCGCAGCCATTTCGACTACATCCACGCTAGCTTGAACATGGAGAAGGACCGGCATTTCCACGAGATGGTGCCCTGTACCTGCGAGAAATGCCGGCAAGCGGAAACGCCGAACTTTTACCGGTACGAAAAACTGAAAGAGGCATTGGAAAAAAACGTCACCCGTATCCCCTGTTTCGAGAGCTTCATGGAAGTTTCGGTGGACGAGCTGCTGGCCCGGGTGACCTTGCCGAAGGTCAAGCATGACCTGGTTAAGACCCTGGTCATTGCCGCCGGTCAATTGCAGGGCCTGGCCGCTTCCATCCATACGGATGAGAATAGCCGCACCGGGTTTATCGCCCTGTTATTGACTATCCATGGGTTTTTCGTCAAGGACCAGTCGCGCTGGGGTTGGTCGGCCACGGGCAAGTCGATAGGCCAGGTGGATATGAAGGTCGAAGGCCCGGACGGCCAGGCCCAGGCCATTATCGAGGCATTTATCTTAAAGGGTCTTAATCGCACGGTTATTGCCGCTCATGCGATTAAAATTTTCGATTATGACCCGTCCGGCCTGGGGCGCAATATCTTATTGGTTTATGCCGAGGCCGAAGATTTCGGCAAATTGTGGGAGGAGTACCTGGCCTATTTACCGGGTATTACCTATCCGCACCGTTTGCTGGCTAACCCGGAGGAGCTGAAAACCGGTCGCACGGATATCCGCCTGGCCCGCGCCCGCCACGAGCGCAACGGCAAAAAGACCCTGCTCTACCACCTGTTCGTCAACATGAGAGCGAGATATCCCGGTCAGTGACCGGGAAACATTCCCGGGCCATTGGCCGTGCCTAAATCAGCCGCCTGGTTTTGGGATTAAGAGGCTGATATAAGGTCGGAGCGAGTCCACCCGTAGGGGCGTGGCTCTCGCAGCAATCCCCTTCACTACCGGCCAAAACTGTGCTCAGTTTTGCCTGCGGCTTCACGAATTGCGGGCTTTCCGCAATTCGGTTCAGCATGCCCGTTCAGGGGATTCTCTGCTGCGCCCCGCTATTACCTGTTAAAGTTACGGGCCAGGAGGGCCAGGAATAGAAATAGGGACCGGCATCCGGCGCTTCATGAATGAGCGAAACTTTGTCTCCGCAAAATTAAGGCGGAGACAACAGTGGTAGAACGCGACTCAAGGGAGCGTTCTCCTGCTTCACAAGAGCATTCATCTGCTTATTCGAGCTCCCCAGTTTTAGGGGGAAAAATGTCGATGTTTGAGCGTAAGCGAGTCCGACATTTTAGTGAGATGAGCCGTTTGCCGGTCAATTGCCGAACGGTTGAGCGAGACATGAAGCGCCGGTCCCGAAATCGCCACATGTACGAGCGGCGCGGAAGCGCGCATATATGCACAACACAGGATATAATAAGGCCGTTTATAAAGGAGAAAACTGCACGAGGTTAACGATGAACAAAAAAGACTTATTGAAAAATATGGGTTAGCGGCTAAAGAAGATACGGGACTCATTCAATTGTAGGGAGCCGGGATTAAATTTTCTTGAGCAGGGAGAGGATAGCCGGCAGCGCGGTGCCGGCCTTTTGGCCGATGAAGTAATCGGCAAAAGGGCAGGCATTTTCCAGGTTGATCTCCACCACCTTGCCGCCGCCCCGTTTGGTCACCTGGGGCAGGGCAGCAGCCGGGAAGACCACTGCCGATGTGCCGATAAGCAGCATGACATCGCAGGCGGCAGATTCCTGCTGGGCTTTGAGCAACGCCTCCGGGGGCAGGGACTCGCCAAAGAGAACGGTATTGGGCTTTAACACCCCGCCGCACTCGCTGCAATATGGCGGCGTGCCCGGCGGTACGTGGGGGGCGATATACTCTTTGCCGCAGCTCAGGCAAAAGGTCTGCCTGAGATTGCCGTGCAGCTCGACCACATTCTTGCTCCCGGCCTTAACATGCAGGCCGTCGATGTTCTGGGTGATGACCAGGTGCAAAAACCCCAGCTTTTCAAGCTCTGCCAGGGCCAGGTGCCCCGGGTTCGGCCGGTACTGGTCATAGTTGCGGATGAAATCGCCGCGGATGGTCCAGTATTTGGCCGGGTCCTGGCGGAAGACCTCGATCGAGGCGTAAACGGCCGGGTCATATTTCTCCCATAAACCGCCTTTGGAGCGAAAGGTGGGTATGCCGCTCTCGGCTGAAATGCCGGCCCCGGTCAGGGCAATGCACTTGTGGGCATGGCGTATCGATTCGGCCACATTGACATAGCATTCTTCCATTGGCGCCGGGACCCCGCTTAAAACTCTACTTTAAAACGTTTCTTTAAAGCCAATACGATAATGAGAACCAGAACCAGGTAATAGACCCACCAGGGCAGACCAAGACCGAGGAAAGAGACATCTGTGCCCGGGTAATCGATGGCGATGTACTCGAGGTTGGCCGGGGGCGACAGGAGCTTTTCTGCCGGGTGGATAAAATGATCCCAGCGCGATGTCTTGAATTTGACGTTGGAAAGCGCACCCCGGTGGCTGCCGGTCACCAGGCTCTTTTCAAAAACGGTTTTGCCCACCTTAATCTTGATGCTCCCTTTACCGGTGGCTGCGGCCACCAGTTTCCAATCGACTTCCTGCCAGGGGATTTTAAGGTCTTCATCGTGGAAAGCATCGATGTACAGGGGATTCATCAGGGGAGTGTAGAGACTGCTCTCCTGAAGCCGGATATCGAGGTTATAGGGATTTTTTGAAAAACCGGCCTTGACGACAATGGTTTCCCCCGGTGTGAAGGGGCGCCGGCCATACCGCACATCCATCTGCACGAACAGGGGAAAGAGGATGGGCAAAATGATGAGGATGGTGGCTATATTGAGCAGCAGGTACTTACCGGTGTAAAAGAGGCTTTTTGCAAATGAACCCAGTATCACCTTCCAGAAATCTTTATAGAGCCGGATGCCCAGGATATTGGCCTTGATCTTGTCTTTGGCCTGCCTGATCGCCCGGGGCGAGGAGAGATACTTGTAGCCGAGGAGGGCGATGAGGGCGGTGACGGCGCTCAGGAAGAGAATACCCCAGAAAGGGCCGACAAAAGAGAAGGGATAGAGGATAATATCGAGAAAACCGGTCAGCAGGTAATTAATTTGTTGGATCATTTATGAAATGTAGCCGAGGCCGCTTAACCGCTCGGCCTGCTCGACTTTGCTGTCTTCCGACTTGATCTTCTCATACTCATTGTTGATCAAGTTTTCAACCAATTCTTCCAGCGAAGAATACCCGTGGAAAGCGATGATCTCGTCGGCTTTCACTTCTGCTTCGGAAGCGAGTTTTACTTTTGTCGCCATTTTTTCTCCTTAAATAAGACTTTTCCCCCTCATCGGGGTGGGTGTGGGTATCCCGAATACATCCAGGATCGTGGGGGCCATATCCCATATGGCCGGCACCCGTTTATCGGTAATTTTAAAATTGGTCATCAGTATGGCCGGGACCTGGTGCGGGTCGATGATGTGGTCGCCGGACCAGCGGTTTAAATTGTCGGTGATGATCTCCCGGCTCATGCCGCCGGTGGCGCACAGGTAATCGAGACCGTAGCCGCGGTTGCAGCCGACGATCATGTCCGGGCCCCGGTCTAAGAACCGGCCCTTGTATATATCCTCCGGGAAAAAGACCTTGCCCACCGCATTTTCCCCGGTCTTCGGGTCTTTTAAGGAAAGGAGCAGGTTTTTGATGTTTTCCATCACCTTTCTCTTATCTTCGGGGCGCACGATGCCGTTGCCCTCCCGGGACCGGAGATTGATAAAAAGGCCGTTTAACCCCAGGGCATAAGCCTGGGTGTTGTCCCAGTTGGCCTGCTTGAGCAGCATGAAAGAATCGGAGTAATCGGGTTGGCCGACGACTTTGAGAAACCCATTCTGGTGGAGCAGGGCATTGAGGTTCAACTGCCGCCTGAGCGGGGCGAAACCGTGATCGGAGAGGATCATTAACGGGATACCGGCCGGCAGGCGCTTGACCACCTGGCCGACGATCTGGTCGAACTCCCGGTACATGGCCTCGATCTGGTCGCCGAACCTTTTGGCTTCCTCGGCGTGGTAATAGGGGTGCAGGGGATCGCGCAGCGCCCAATAGATGTGGGAACCCTGGTCTATGGCCGAGAAGTAGTAAAAGAGCATGGCCTCGGGCTTACCCAAGAAGCGCCCAAACTCGTATTCGAATATCTTCAGGCTCTCCTGGAAAACCGAATGCGATTGCACGATATAGTTTTCCATGCTGAAGGTCTCATCTTTGATGGCGTTGAAATCTGCCGGCAGGCCCAGGGTATAGAACGGCCCGGCCTGTCCGGCCAGTTCCCGGCTGTAGCTCTCCGGGCTGCTGATGACCTGGGCCGGGTCTGACGGGTCGATACTGGGCGGATAGATGTAGAGCCTGAATTTATCGCCCTGGTTGTCCAGCAGGTAGAAGCGGGTGATCGCCTTGACGTCCTGGAGCAAGGGTATCAGCGTAAAATCGAGCCTGACCCAATCGCTCAACTGCCCTTCCTGGAGCAAAATTTCCTGGCCCTGGATGTCGATCCTGGCCGTGCGGTGCACGCGGTCGCGAAAGACCTTGAAAGGGATCATCACCGGCTCCGGCTCCTGGCGGAAGACATTGCGCGGGCCCTCGATCTCGCCCTCCATAACACCATAGTCATCGAAATAGGCCAGGTTGAAAATGCCTTTGCCGGAGGATTCTTTCATGGCCTCCTGCTCATCGGATGTGTACAGGGTGAATATGCCGTTGGAACCCAACACATCGGGCGTGCCCATGCCGGCAATGGCGCGTCCCCGCTTCATTTCCGAAGGCGGGTAATTGGATGGCATTTTATAGATGGTACAGTCGATGTCCCTGGCCATCAGGTAATCCCAGAATGGGGTGCCTTCCCGGTTCAGGTGGCTATCGCCGCCGGTGATGGGTATTTTCCAGTCGCCGATGGCCACGGTCTTGCCCGCGGAAGTGACGACCGGCGAGGCATTGGAAAAGGGCATGTAATTCTCCGCCTTGCGGCCCAGGAAGCCGAATATGCCGTGCCCGGCCGGATCCAAACCGGTAGCGAAACTGGCCCAGGCCACCGGGCTCTCCGGCGGCGCCGTCGAGATCATCTGGGTCATCGACCCCATTTCGGCAAAGCGCCGGATATGGGGTAATTCGCCCCTTTTAATCATGTCCATGACAATACCCGGGTCCATGCCGTCGAAACCCAGGATCAACATCTTTTTTGCTTTCACAGCCGCCCCACCCGCACGCAAAAATAGCGACGGCAGAGTAAGGGCCAGGCCGGTATTTTTTATAAACTCTCTTCTTTTCATGTTTTATCTTCTCTCTTGACCGGTATAGCCGGTAAATAGTGCCGCTTATCCATGAAGCCCCACCTCCAGGTCTTTGCCATCGATAAACGCCGGGGGCTTAATGCCGAAAGCGGACAAGACCGTGGGCGCGATATCGATCAGGGAAGGCTTGCCGGTATTGATCTTTTTGTTACAGAAGAAAATACCGGGCACCAGCTCCCGGGTAAACGAATGATCGCCGCTCCACATGCGCTCGTTATCCGATAGGATTTCTTCTTGCACGTAATTGACCGCCGATTCCGGCGACAGCCGGTAACCCAGGTTATAGGCGATGACGATATCGGGCGCATTCTCCGTGTAGGGGCCGCGATATAGCTCTTCGCGCTTGTACACGTTTTGGGTCACCGGTTCATCGGTCTTCGGATCGATCAATTTCCGCAACTTTTCCTTGATCTCTTCTTTGACCGCTTCCGCTTCTTTGCCTTTCTCCACGATGCCGTGCTTCTCCCGGCCCTTGATATTCAAAAAGATGCCGTGCAGGCCCTGGCCATAGGCCCGGGATTTGGACCAATCGACATCCGCATACCATTTGCCGCTCGTCTTCCGGCCATCCTTGAGCACCAGGAAGCCTTCCTTATGAAGCCAGGAATTCAGGTGAAAATCGCGGTTCACATCGTTAAACCCGTGATCGGAAACGATGACCAGCAAATCGTTTTTTGTTAATTTGGGCAACACCCGGCCCAGGAATTCATCCATGGCCTGGTAAGAACCGCACACCGCATCCCGGACATGCGACTCCTGCGACGGTTTATCCGCCGGGGAGCCGGAATCGTCCAGGTAACGCCAGAACATGTGCTGGATACGGTCCGTGGCCTCGAAGACCTCGACCAATAAGCCGTTCTTGTATTTCTTCAAAGTATCGAAAAACATCCGCTCCCGCTCTTTTTGAAAGGTGTAAACCTGGTCTAAGAATGCCTCTTCCGGCAGCACCCGCTCGTTGACGGCCCAGGTATCCTCGGCCATGCCCAGCGTGGCATACGGGCCCAGCAATTTGGACAGGTAAACGGCAAAAATGCGCGGCTGGGTAATGGGCATAGAGGGTTTTTCCGGGTCGATATTGATCGGCGAGATGTAGAGCTTGACCGGCCCGGTCTCGACCAGCACGACCTGGGCAATGCCGGAAATCTTGATCAGACCAGCCTTAAACTGGAGCCTGATCCAGGGCGTCAGCTTACCCTTGACCAGCGTGTGGGTTTCCCCATCGATCTCGATCGTGCCGCTGCCGTTCTCTTTATCGACCTGCAACCGGAAAGGGATCTCCAACGGCGGGTTGCCCTGCTTAAATGGGTGGCCCGGGCCCTTGAGCTTGCCCAGGTAAGAGCCGTTGCCCGTTGTCTCCAATTGGCTGCACACGCCGTCGGCCACGGAGAATTCACTGGCCGGATTAGCGGAAAAAAAACTAAAGCTTCCCTGCGAGCCCCGCAAATCGGGCGTGCCCAGGCCGGAGAGCATCAAGCCGTAAAACTTCTCCGGTGGGAAGGAGTAGGGCATACGCAACACGGTCGAGAAAATGCCTTTACTACCCACGATCTTCCAGAAACTCTGGCTCTTGCGCTTCAACTCGATCTGGGGCGGGGAAAGCGGGATCGTCAGCTTGCCGAGCTTAAAGTTCTTCTTCGGCGGCAGGATTTCCGAACACGACATCTTCGGCATATAAGTCTGCCGGTCATTGGCCAAAAAATCGAAGATGTTGTGCTTACCGGGATTGACGCCGGTAGAAAAGGTCGACCAGGCCACCGGCGAGATCGGCGGCTCGGTGCTCAGCAGCGGGGCAAAGGTGCCCCCAGCAGCCAGTTTCTGGAAATTGGGGAAAGGGATACCCTCTTTTATATACCGGGTCAAGCGGTTAAAATCCATGCCATCGAAGCCGATGACGATCACCCGCTTAAACCTGGTATTCTTCAGGGTTTTAAAACGTTTGATAAAATTGATCAGCACCCGGATAGGAAAGGTCAGGAAATAAAACAGGGCCAGGAAAAAAGCGGCAAAGATAAAGAAAAAGGAACCGGCAAAAGCAAAGCCGGCGCCAGGCCCCACATAAGCCGGCAAGGCGCTAGCCAGCACCAACACCAGCAACGTACCTAAAGTAAACCGATTTTTTGTCATACCCGATTCTATCATAATTTTGCCCAATTGAAAACCTCCCCCCAAAAAATCCCGGACCCCGCCGGCCAAATCTTGGTTGGCATAAAGGGCAAAATTAAGGCGGAGGATTATTGAAGCGAGACATGAAGCGCCGGACGGCCCTCACCCCGGGTGCACCATCATCTCCAGGGGGTTTTTGTTCTTATCCATGGGGTAAAAGTTCTTTTCCACCGGTAGGAAACACTTTTCTATTGGTAGGAAGTTCTTTTAGACTGGTAGGAACTTATTTTAGACCGGTAGGAAGTTCTTTTAGACCGGTAGGAACTTATTTTAGACCGGTAGGAAGTTCTTTTCGACTGGTAGGAACAATTTTTCGACCGGTAGGAACTTCTTTTCGACTGGTAGGAACTTTATTTCGACCGGTAGGAACTTCTTTTCGACTGGTAGGAACTTTATTTCGACCGGTAGGAACTTTATTTCGATCGGTAGGAACTTCTTTTCGACCGGTAGGAAGTTCTTTTCCGTGGGGCAATGCCCCCGATCGCTGGGAACATGATCCATTCCCCCGGCAATCAACTGCCAGGGAAGTCGGCGATTTATGGCAAGTGAATATCCTGGATCATGCGGTTGGTTTGGGGATTAAGAAGCTGATATAAGGTCGGAGCGAATCGATTGCCCTCACCCCTAGTCTCTGCAAATTATAGGCAGAGACTACAATGACGAACGCGACCCAAAGGAGCGTTCTTCTGCTTGCCCCCTCTCCCATTTCAGGGCGAGGGGGAGTGTGATTGGGCGACGGCGCAATGTTGTCTGAACCGCAGATTCACCAGATTAACCAGATTACACAGAATATAAGAGTGATACTGTCCGGGGGATAGGCGCTTCATGATCGAGCGAAACTTAGGTAGGCAATTTTGTTCCGGCACGGCGAATCGAACGCTCCCCATCTTTAGGGGGGAAAATGTCGATGTTTGAGCGTAAGCGAGTCCGACATTTTAGTGAGATGAGCCGTTTGCCGGTCAATTGCCGAACGGTTGAGCGAGACATGAAGCGCCGTATGGCCCTCACCCTAGTCTCTGCAAATTATAGGCAGAGACTACAATAGCAAACGCGACCAAAAGGAGCGTTTCCCGCCTCTACCGGCCACCCCTCTCCCACAAGGGGCGAGGGGAGAACTGGCCCTCATCCTGGGCTTTTCCTGGCGCGACACAAAATACTTGACACTACCGATGAGTTTGACCTGATGAGATTTTTTGGCTATTTCCGGTGTTTTCCGGCAATAATTTCGTCCTATTTTATATAGGAAACCAGGTAATTTTTATAATTTTCTTTCCGATAGGGGGCAGGATACCCCCACCCAAAATCAACCGACTGATTAAGGTCCCCTAAACATATTCCCTATTTATCCCGCGAATGATATAATAGTGTCTTAGATAGAGGGTGTAAAGTATGATTGAAAACCTGAAAACAAAAATATGGGACCTTCTTAAAAAGAAAGAAGTTTCCCTGGCCATGATCTTCAGCAGAGACGGCGAAATCTTATGGCACCGGGGCCGGGATATCGTTGGGAAAAAAATCGCGGATGGCAAAGGCTTTTCAAAAAGTTGCCTAAAACAATGTATGACCGGCTGTCGGGTCATGGAAGAAGAAGACGTGGTGGTAACCTCGCAAGTCAATCATCTCCCGGCATCGGCGCTCCTGTTGAATTTAAAAAGTATTATGATCTTACCGGTGGGAAAAAATTTCTTTTTATACCTGGACAGTGGGATTAATGATTCCTTTTCCGGTACCGACCGCGAGGTATTCCGGGTATTGGGGGAGCTGTTAGGGGAATTGATCGAGTGCCTCCGGGCCAGGCAAGAGGATACCGGAGGTATTACCGGGAGCAGCCCTGAAATTCGTAAGATTCGCGAACTGGTTTTAAAATATTCCCTGGAAGAGGACCCGGTTTTACTGCGCGGCGATACCGGCTGCGGCAAAAATCATATCGCGGAACTGATTCACCGCTTCTCCGGTCGCAAAGGAAAATTTGTCACCATCAATACCCCGGGTATCCCGGAAAATCTTTTCGAAAGCGAGGTTTTCGGTCATAAAAAGGGGGCTTTCACCGGTGCCGGCACCGATAAAAAAGGACTGGTGGAAGAAGCCGCCGGCGGCACTCTTTTTTTCGATGAGATCGCGGAGGTGCCGCCCACTTTCCAGGCCAGGCTGCTGCGCTTTATGGAGACGAAAAAATATTATATATTGGGGGATACGGGTGAGAAGACCGCGGATGTGCGGATCGTGGCCGCCACCAACAAAGATTTGGCCAAAGCCATCGAAGAGAGGCGATTTCGTGAAGATTTGTATTACCGGCTGCAGGTGTTGGAGATAAAAATACCGCCGTTGCGAGAGCGACTCCAGGATCTCGAAACGCTGGTGAGAGAGGAACAGCGCCACTTGAAGGGGAAAACCCCCGGCCCGGGGTTCTGGGAGGTGGCCCGCGCCTACCATTGGCCCGGCAATATCAGGGAACTGAAATCGGTATTAAAGCGGGCCGGGATACTGAATGAAGACTCGGTTATTACCGGCCCGGATTTAAAGGATATCATCCATCAAAATCCCATGAACAGCTCAAACGATAATAATGGGGTAGATGGGATATGGGCGGAGTTCCGGTCCGGGAAAAATTTCTGGGCCGCCGTTAAAGAGCCTTTTTTAGAAAGAAACCTTAACCGGGACCAGGTTAAAGAGGTCATTAACAAAGGGTTGGCCGAGGCTGGGGGGAAATACAAAGATCTATTGCCGCTTTTTAACCTGGAGCCGGCGGATTATCACCGGTTCATGTCTTTTTTGAATGATTACGGGATAAGGTAGGGCTGGGAAAAATGATGAATGATGACAGGTGACATCGTTGGTTAAATACCGGGTTTCTTGAAGGTAGGGGAAGTTAGAACCGGTTCTAACCGGGTTAGAGTCGGCCCAAACTTTTAAAGGGGGTTATTAGCGGGAGGTAAGATGGTTAAAGGTTTTCCCGGTCGATACCCTTTTGGCAATAGAAATGCTTCCTTTAATTCCTTAAAAAAAAATTAAAAAAGGAGGATGTATGATTAAACACTTTTCAGTTTTTATGTTTTTGTTCATTTTGTTAATGTTTACCGCCGGGTCCACCTGCGTCTTTTCTAAAGTACAGGTAGGAGAGGATGTCGTACAGATGATCGACACTCCGCACCCTTATGGCGGTTCATCGGGATTGGTTTGGGAGCAAGAGTTCCAATGGCCCAAAGCTGGCTATATTGCGATTCACTTTTCCCGGTTCGACCTGGCAGCAGGAGATTATCTGCAAATCTCCAGTCCTGATGGTAAATTCTCATACCGGTACGAAGGTAAAGGAAAAGCAGTCAGGGGTGGTGAAGCGGTATTGAATGAGTTCTGGGCTGCCCATATCCCGGGTGAGAAAGCCATCGCCAGGCTTTACAGCAATAACCCGGAAGGAGGATGGGGCGTTCGGATCGATAAGTGGGCCAGGGGTTACGAAATGAAACTTGTACCCATCGATGCGGAGAATTTTAAACCCGGTAATACCAGCGAAATGATGGCTTATGATAATGAGCCGGTGGCGATGAACGAATACCCGGATACAACGGTGAGTGAAAAAAGTAAAGCTCTTGTACGCCTGTTGGTGAATGGCAAGTACGAAGGTGCCGGGTTCCTGGTTGGCAGCGAGGGGCATATCATAACCAGCTTCGATTGTATCGGAAGCCAGGATGATGCCGATAATACCGATTATGAATTCATGAGTGAATACGATGTAATGAACGGTATAGTAGAGACTGTTTCGGGCAAATTGGTTCAAACCGATGAGCAGTTGGATTATGCGTTGATTCTTTTATCTGCCAATATAACCGAAAAATATGGCTACCTCCAGTTTAGAGAAACGATGCCGGAAATAGGGGAATCGACCTTTATTCTACCTTATCCAGGTTCATCAAAGCTTCACCAGGGGGTGGTCGCGGGAATTTCAGCACCCGATGGCCTGTTGTCTATCGAATATAATAATGAGGATGAGTTAAATATAGCCCCGGGTTTACCTGTGATTTCCTGCAGCGATAATTTAGTCGTGGCATTGCACAGGAGAGCCGGTGAATCGATCAAGGCTATACCTGTCCCCCAAATAGTATCGGACCTTGGCTTTGATTTACCTTTAAACTCCCTGGTAGATAATGCCGCTGTCCAGGATAGTTGTCCACCTGCACCAATTCTTACCTGGCCCAAGAATGAAACCTGTGCAAATTCACTTACTCCTATATTAAGATGGCAAGACGTTGTGGCAACCCCCGCTGTGACAATGTATAAAGTCAAACTTTGTACTGGAAGTTGTACTGGTATTATAATATTTAATCGTGATGTTTATGATAACGAATACCAATGCCCACCATTGGAACCAGGGACCCATTACTATTGGAAAGTTAAAGCATATAATTCATTTGATGGGGGTTGTTGGAGTATTGACAGTGATTGTGAAGACTTTTGGACTCCCGGTCCTCCTCCTGCGCCTGTGCCGATAGCTCCGATTGGAACTTCCGGGAGCCCCACTCCTACCACCACCACACCGACTTTGTCCTGGAATAAAGTTACAACAACTTGCCCGGCCGAAGATGCAAATATGTATGAGGTTGATGTTGTTCGAGTTGATAATTTACAAAAAATAATTTTACAAGAGATATCGGGTACGCCTACGCCGCCTACGAGCTATAAAATATCTGCCGGGTTACTGTTGCCTAATAAAACATACAAATGGCGTGTGAGAGCACACAATAGCATGGGTTGGGGACCCTGGTGTACCTATCGCTTCTTTATTACCTCCCTATAGCGCTTTATGGTATTGAAAAGGAAAAGGTGTAAATTCTTAAAAATTCGATAAAAAATTACCGGGGGCAGCCGGGGTACCGGCTGCCCCGGTTTATTTGTTCATTTACCGGTGGATTTCTCAATTTCGCTGAGCCGGTTTAACACCTCGCCGGCAGAAGGCCGCTTCCCCGGGTCCCGGGCCATCATTTCTTTTACCAACTCACTGAGTTCCGCCGGGACCCCGGGTTGAAATGCCTTGATCTCCATTGGTTCCTTATTCATAATCTGCCGGGCAATACCGAATGCCGTATCCCCGCTAAACGGCTTCTCCCCCGTTAATACCTGGTAACAAATCACCCCCAGGGAATAAATATCCCCGGCCGGCAAAATCGCCGACCGGGTCAATTGCTCCGGCGCCACATAAAAAATGGTTCCCATTATCAAACCGGTCCTGGTTAACCGGGTCAGGTTTTGCGTCCTGGCCAGGCCGAAATCCAGGACTTTGATGAACGGGGTATTGTCCCCGGCCTGGGTGACCATGATGTTTTCAGGCTTCAAATCGCGGTGGATAATGCCCCGCTTATGGATCGCCGCCAACGCACCGGCCATCTGGATCATCATGGCTAAAGCGGTTTTAAGGCCCATTGGCTTTTCCTTATCCAGAAAGCCGGCCAGGGTATCGCCCTCCAGTAGTTCCATGGCAATATAAAGGGTTCCGTCATGCTCTCCTCGTTCTATGACTTTCACGATATGGGGATGATGGAGTTGGTCGATCAAGGCGGCCTCGTTTTTGAAACGGGCTTTGTATTTATCGTCTTTATAATATTCTTCTTTGAGCACTTTGACGGCGCATGAAGAGGACCGGGACCGGGATTTTTCCCGGATGTCCCTGGCTTTGTAGATATCGCCCATGCCGCCGGAACCGATTTTATCCAACAAACGGTAATGAGCGATATAGCTCTTTCTTTTCCAAAAAGTAAACAGGTAACGGTAGCGCCTGAAAAATTGGAGGAAAAGAATTACCGATAACATTGAAATGATAATGGCTGCATCCCTGACCATGGTTTGGCGTTCCAGGACCAGTTCCTGGATTTGTTTGTCTTTCTTTAGCGCCTCGATTTCTTTTTCTTTTTTTAAGGTATCGTATTTGGCTTGCATCTCTGAAATGTTTTTACTATTAAATTCAGTGAACTGTGTAGTCCTCTTCTTTACATACTCTACGAAATATTCCAGGGCTTTTTTATAATCTTCTTTGGCTAAAGAGACTTCATACATTGTGTCCAGATAACCTAAATCATTATTTATCTTATTCTTTTCCCTAATTTTTTCGCTTTTTTCAAGATACAGAGATGCCTTATCAAAACGCTTAAGGTTTGCGTAAGTAATTGCAATATTATTTAAAAAAATATAAGTATTGTTTATATCCTTGATTTCTTCCGCCAGTTTCAATGCATCCAGATAATATTCCAGGGCCTTGTCATATTTTTTTAATTTTCTATAGCACTCCCCGGTATTATTTAAAGAAACACAAATTCCCGGTTTATCCCCGATTTCTTCTTTGATCTTCAAGGATTTCCGGGAGTATTCCAGTTTTTTTCGGAAATCCTCAATACCGTACGTATTTCCAATACTCTCTAAGATAATTGCCGCTCCTGATTTATTCCCAACTCTTTCATGAAATTCCAGTGCTTTTTGATAATAGGCTAAGGCTTTCTTGAAATTTCTCTGCTGTCCATAAATATGGGCAATATTACCCATGGAAATAGCGATTCCCCGCTCATCTCCGATCTCTTCCCGTATTGCCAGTGCTTTTAATTGGTATTCCATATCTTTTTCAGGATTTCCTAATATTTTATAAATAACCGCCATATTACCAAGGGTGGAAGCGATTTCTTTTTTACTCCCGACTTCTTCTCTCAGTTTCAACGCTTTCTGAAAATGCTCAAGGGCTTTATCGTAATGACCAAAGTTTGTAAAATTATTCCCCATGTTGTTTAATGCCAGGGCAATATTGGCTTTATCGCCTAGATTTTCAAGGATTTCCAATGATTTTTGGAGACTTTCCAACGATTTCTCAAAATTTCCCTCTCGAGTATAACCGATGCCGATATTTATCAAGGCGACACCCTCCCCTTTCCTGTCGCTGAGGTCCCGGGCCAACCTTAATGCCTGTTCTCCATATTTCAAAACTTTTTCGACCGATAAATTGCGATGTGCATAAGACAGTTGGTTCAATATCTCGACTTTTTCTTTACCGGCAACCTTTTCCAGTTGTTTCTCCAGTTCCGGTACGGTTTGACCGAGGAGCAAGACCCCTGTTACAAGCATAAAGACAATCGATACCATGGTGTTTTTTATGATTTTCATTTTTCTCCTTTTAACTGTTTACTCCCTGGCGGCAACTGTTGCGGCGCAGAGCCGGGCTCCGCACCGCACCCATTTTTTGTGCCGGGAGGTATGACCAGGGAACTGACTGGTCGGTACGCTTTTCCCTTTTGCGACCTGTTTTATTATACCAGTAAAATAATGTTTCATCTTCGCTGCCGTCTTTTGATTCAGCTTAAATTATACAATAATCGCAAAAAAATTTCACCGAGACAACGGTACCTGGATCATACGGCTGGGGATATGATTTTTTGATGATAGCTTGGTTTGAAGCGTATTTTTAGGCATTTGCCAACCTGGAAACCGGTTCTGAAAATGCAAAGAAAAAATTGAAAAAATCATTTTTATAGATAAAATACCTAATTTAAACAAATAATTGTGTTATAATTTGATCTAAAAACCTCAAAAAGAGCGAGGCAACTACATGTCATAAAGCATTTTACCTTTTAAATTCGAAATGGCAAGAAAAGAAAAAGACTTAACCGGTCTGACCGGTTTACTCCTTCACCTGGCTTTCTTCAAAAACCTTAATCTTAATGGCATAATCAGGAAACACCTGAGAATCAGGGACGGGATACGGGGTTATCGGGACGATGAGATTATCCTGCCTTTGCTATTGTTAAACCTGGCCGGTGGCGAGAGTGTATCGGACATAGAGATATTAATGAAAGGTAAGCGATCAAGGAAGTACACCCCCTGGAGGGGCCGTGATCAACGACAATTAAAACTCCTGCCTGACTGATCAACGGCAATTAAAATTCCCGGGTTGATGGGAAAAGCTGGGGCGGATGTGCTGGGATATGCGGGGTCTGGTGTCCGAACCATGATTGGCATGATTTGATGAAGATTATGATTGCTAAAAGGTATGACCATCCCGGCAGGAAGTGAGATAGCATGAGACCTCTTCATCATCACAGTCCATCATTTAATCAGCTTAATCATAGTTCAAGACCATGATCCGCCTACCATACTTCTATAATCTGCGTAATCTGCGTAATCTGGTTAATGCTCCTTTTGAAGCAGAAGAACGCTGCGCTCGCTCGCGTTCTACCATTGTTGTCTCCGCCTTTACTCTGCGGAGACAAGGTTCAGACAACAGGCCCGCCGCCCATATCCGTAGGGGTCTATTGAATAGACCCCATGCCGCGGCCATTTAGGACTATCAAAAGGAAAAACCCCCCATAAACCGCCGCTAGCACCAGGAGGGATAAAAAAAAACCCCGCCCGATCCGGGCGGGGTTTTTTAAGGGGCTTGAATTACTTTACTTAACTTATACTCACCAACAGCTTCATCGGCATTAAGTAGATCGATTAATAAGAGTAGTTAGCACCGTAACCGACCAACTGGGAGCCGTATTTAATCCACATCAGACCGGCTTCGCCCCAGCTTGTACCCCAGGAATTTTTCAATCTCCAGGCACCGGTACCGCACTGGGTGTCGTCCCAACCAACCAACTGGATGGCGTGGTTGCAGCTACCGGAGGCGGTGCCGCTGAAACAACCGGAAACATAAGCCTGCCAGTAAGAATCGACATACACGGCAGCGCCGACAGCGCCATAGGTGTAAATGGCGTTCTTGATGGCATCGGTGCTGGGCACGGAAGAGCTAGTGCCCACATAGGCCCAATTGGTGATTTGATAAACGATGGGGCAGGTCGAGGAGCAGATTTTTTTCTTGGCGACATAAGGGACGCAGCTCTCAGCCCGGGCGCCCTTGGGGGGAATGAAGGTGACGTAATTGAAATTTCCGCCGTTACATCCCCAAAAGATGCTGGTGCAATTAAGGACATACTGCTCGGATAAATCGTAGGTGGTACCGGTTAACCGTTTTGCAGTTGTTTCGACTTCGGCCGTCATACTGAAGGCCCAGCAGGAACCGCAAGCACCCTGGTTCTTGATCGGAGTATAATAACCGGTGTAAGCAGAGGGCAGGGCCAGGGGGGTGTAGTACAGATCGATTTCATTCTTTTCATTCTGGTAAGTATCCTGGTCTACCATTTCAGGCTTGAAGGAACAGAGATCTTCCAGCGGATACTGCATGGCCGAGTTAAGACCCACTTCGTAGGCGTAACCCTTCATGGCGATAACATCTCTCATCTTTTCGAGCTTGCCCTGGATTGTCTTCAGGGTGTCGTCCTGGTTAAAGACGATTTTCTCTTCGATGCCGTATACGGACATCACAACCAAAAGAACCAACATAGCTGCAAAAAACAGTTTTTTCTTCATAACCTTTTCTCCTTGTCGTAATTTATTTAGTTTTAACAACATACTACTCTCATTTTAATCATTGATCTAACCGTGGAGCCATTGTCCTGAAATTTATTTTTTTAGATTGTATTCTAAACCATTGACAATGTCACGTTCGTCCTTTTTCACGAAGTAGGGCAAAATTTTTTCTAAAACCGCCAATGAAGAAGATTTATAAAAGTACCGATACACGATTTGGCACTTTAAATGGGAAATTTACCCCTGGCCGGCTTGATTTTTCTTCAGCGATAGTTTATATTGACGCCGAGGTTTTTCTGATGAATAAGAAACATATCTTGCTATTGTGTTTATCCTGGCTATGGGCGTCGATGCTGATGGCCCAACTCCCGGTCAAACTGCCTTTTGTCAGCTACGGGCCCGAGCAGGGCCTGCAAAACCTGACCCTATTTCATCTCGATGCCGATGGTGACGGTATGTTCTACCTCAACGGCCTATCGGCCCTGGTCACCTATGACGGCGTCAGCTTCCAGCAGCACCGCCCGGAAGCGGCCGATCAAAATTTCACCATCTATGACCTGGAAGGGGTGGACCGGGGGGCCATCGTCCTGGCCAGGGATTGGGTCTATTACTTTGTCGATGGCCGGTTTTCTCCCCTGTTTAAAAATGACCACCGCTTCTATATGGTAGAAATGATGGACAGGAAGCGGGATGGCCGGGGCTTTCTCGCCGGTAAGGAAGGGCTTTTCAGCGTAGATATTAAAACCGATACCGTTACCCTGGTCTGGAAAGGTCGCTTGAGCCTTCATCTCAGGCAGTACAAGGACGGGGTAATCTTCCACGACGGCCAGGATATCATCTATTGGGATGGTAAGAAATCCCAATCGCTCTACCATACTGCCGGAGAACCCATTTTTATCGTCGATTGCCGGGATGACCGCCTGTACTGGTGGGAGGGAAACTCCCTCTGTATCCGCCAGCCAAACGGGACTACCGGCCGTTTTTCGGCCCCCATAAACTCGCGGGACGAACAGTTTTTCGACCTGCTGATCGACCGGGACCAGCAGGTATGGACAGCCACCATGAACCACTCTTTCTTCGTTTTCGGGGATGGTAGCTTCAAATGGACCGGCGTCGAAGAGGGTATCCAGTCGACCTTTGTCAGCAGCTTTCACCAGGACGATTACGGCTCGGTCTGGATGACCACCCAAAACGCCGGGATAGCCCGGCTGCTTAATAATTTCCTGGTCTCTATCCCCCTGGCAAGCCAGGTTTTAACGGTATTCGAGGTCGAGCCCGGCGAAATCCTGGTCGGGGAGCAAAATACGGACACCCGTCTCCTCTCTATCACCGGGGCCGGGATCGCGGAGAACGGGAAAAGCCGTTTCCCCTTAAAACAATTACCCGCTAGACGGGAAACCTGGCTATTAAATGTCGTGCCCGGTTCCCAGGGAGATACATGGTTGCTCTACCCGGATCGCTTGATCCAGTACCGGCAGGGAAAACTTCGCCAATGGCCTTTTCCCGAAGCAATAGCCAACAGTTATATTACCTGTGGGGTGGTTAATAGCCAGGGCGAGCTTGTACTGGGCACATTGCAGCATCAAGGTCTTTTGTTGTTTAAAGATGGGAAATTCTACCGGGATGAGAAGTACAAAAAAGTGGAGAACCTCGATGTGGTATCTTTGTTGGTCCAGGGGGAGGACCTTCTCATCGGGGCGCGCGAAGGCCTATACCGGTATAGCCGGGGCCGCTACGAGGACCTGCAAAAGAAATGGCACCTGGAAGGGGCCAGCTTCCATGCCCTATTCCAGGATAGCCGCGGCCGCACCTGGATCGGCAACCAGACCGGCGGTGCGCATGTCATTGAAAATGACCGCTTGAGCAAGCACTATGGCCTGGAACAAGGGTTGCCCGGTCTATCCGTCAACCACATTACCGAGGACGGCACGGGGCGTGTCTGGCTCGGCACCAACAACGGCCTCGGCCTGGTAACCGAAAAGGGAACCATCTTCCCCATCACCGGCAAAGACGGCTTCTGCGGGGATGATGTCACCTACCGCGGCCTGTGCATCGATAAGCAGGGCCGGGTCTGGGCCGGGGCGCGGAATTACCTGAATGTGATCGACACAACCGCCCTCCGCCTGGATAAACCGGTGCCGGCGGTCAGGCTCAAAGGTATCCGGATGAAGGAAGAGGCGATCAAACCGGATCGTTTAAAAGAGCTCTCTTACCGGGAAAATTTTCTCTCCTTCGCATTTTATTCAACCAATTTTTACAACGAGAAGTCGAATCTCTACAGTTACCGGCTGCTGCCGGGAAATACCCGCTGGTCAGACTGGAGCAGCTCGGGCCGGGTGCAATTGTTCTACCTGCCCCCCGGTGCTTACCGCCTCCAGGTCAAGACCAAAGACCTATGGCAGAACGAATCGCCACTTCAGGAGATCGGGTTTACCATCCGGCCACCGGTATGGAAAACCTGGTGGTTTACCCTGGTTGCCCTAATACTCTTTGCCCTGCTCTCCTACCTGGCCATCCACTTCCTCCAGAAATACCTGGCCCTGACCTCTTTCTGGAAACGGCAACATTTCATCGGCCAATACAAAATCCTGGAAAAAGTGGGCAGCGGCGGCATGGGTACGGTCTACAAGGCGGTCAATACCGTTACCCGGTCGGAGCCGGTGGCCCTAAAGGTGCTGCGCGACGAATATGCGGCAGATCCCATCCAGAGGAAACGCTTCATCTACGAAGCGGCCCTGATCGACCAGGTCGATCACCCCAACATCATCCACGTCATCGAGCGCGGGGAAGTGGACGGAAAATTGTACATCGCCATGGAATACCTCCAGGGAAGGACCTTGCGCCAGGTTTTACGGGAGCGGCAGCGCCTGCCCATTGCCGAAACCCGGGACATTTTAATCCAATTAACCGGCGCCATTGCCAGGCTGCACAGCAAGAACATCATCCACCGCGACCTCAAACCGGAAAACATCATGCTGATCAAAAAGGGGGACCAGGATAATTTCGTCAAGCTCTTAGATTTCGGCGTGGCCAGGACCGAGAGCGTTACCCGCATGACCGAGACCGGCATGATCGTGGGCACGGTCCATTATCTATCCCCGGAGCAGATTTCGGGCGAGATTTCCCTGGCCAGCGACATTTACTCCCTGGGCGTGATGATCTATGAGATCACCACCGGAGAAGTTCCCTTTCCCGGCGAGACGCTAACCGATGTCATGAAGCAAATCCTGGAAAAGAGTCCCATTGAACCGAGGCGGCTTAGACCCGATATCCCGGCCGCACTCAACGACCTGATTTTGTCCATGATGTCCAAATTACCGGCCGGCCGGCCATCTGCCGCAGGGGTCCTGCACACCTGGCAGGCCCTCTTCACCACAAATTAAGGCGCTGGGTGTCCGCCTGGTCATCGGCTAACTCTATCTGCCGGGCGAGCGGCATTTTGCTCTTTACCTGGCGGGGATTTTGAGGTAAAATGGGGACGGAGGATTTGAAAATGGATATTGCCAGCTTGTTCCCGGTTAAAAAGAATGGTCTGTACTTTAACTTTGCCAGCGATGGCCCCCTGCCCCTGACCACCCGCCAGGCAGTAATCGATGCCCTGGACGAGAATACCGAAAAGGGCGCCATACCGGTACACAAGCAGATGACCCTCTTTCAGGATATCGGAGAGGAATTGGCCCGGCTCTTTAAGGCCAAAAAAGAAAATTTCGCCTACATTAAAAACACCTCTGAAGGGGTGCTGCTGGCGCTCCTGGCCCTGGATATCCAGGAAGACGAAAATTACATTGCGGCCGCCGATGCTTTTCCAACCACCGTTAAGCTCATGGAGAACCTCTGCCGCGGCCGGATGCGCCCGGTAAAAATAAATAGCGACCGGGCCCTGGTCGATCAAGTGCTGCCCTTGATCGATGGGAAAACCCGGGCCATCGTGCTCGATTGGGTGCATTTTTTCTCCGGTCGCATCATCGATATTGCCGGTATCTGTGCCCTGGCCCGAAAAAAGGGGTTATTTACCATTATCGACGGTATCCAGGGGGCCGGCGCCCTCGGCCTCGATTTACCGGCCAGCGGCATCGACTTCTTCTTTTCCGGTGCGCACAAGTGGCTGCTCTCCCCCCAGGGGACCGGGTTTATCTATGTCGCCGATGGGGTCTGGGATCGGGTCAAACGAAAAGCTTTCGGCTGGCTGGGATACGATTGGGGGGATTTTTCCGATTTCGATATAAAACCGTCTTTAAGGCCGGGCGCGGCCGTCATGGAATACGGCACCCGCTCCTACCATACGGGTGTGGGTTTCCTGGCGTCTCTGCGGATAATCAATGGCCTCGGCATCGAGCGGATCGAAGCGCATAACCGGGACTTAAAAGATTGTTTTATCGAGGGTATTAAGCGCAAAGGCTATGATGTGTTCCCGGATGGGGGCCGGCCCAGGGCCGCGATCGTGCCGTTTAAATCCCCCGACCTCGATGTGCTGGCTCTGCATACCCGGTTGACCGGGCAGGGCGTTAAGGTGGCCGTCCGCAACGGCCACATCCGGGCCGCTTTTCACTTTATCAATGACCGCCCGGAAGTGGACCGGTTCCTCGCCCTCCTTTAACCATTCACCTGCTGCCGGCTATTCTTGCGGGCTAAAAAAATTTTGTGATAAACTATTGCCTTTCTTCAGCTTTTGGTATAGACTTGGGGAGTCAGGATTATTAAGCAGGATAAGATGGGGAAGACGTGTAAGATACAATTGATCGAGGCCAATCCCAGGCATGGGCAGGCTATTACCCGGCAATTGGAAATGCAGGGTTTTGTGGTGGAAATGATCTCTACTGTCATTGAAGCCAGGGAGAAATTGCATAAAACCCCGGGCGACCTATTGATCATCGATATCAATATCTCCCCGGACCAATTTTTTGTTTTCTATAGCTGGCTCTCCGGTAGTCCCCACCTGGCCCCCCTGCCGAGATTATTTATCACCGGCGACCTCGAGTCGCCCATCAGCCGCCGGTTGATCGAAGAAGAAAAAGAGGAAGTCCTCGGTAAACCGATCGAAAGCGACCGGTTTATTTTCACCATCGAGAAACTGCTGGTGCAAGGCCCCCGGGACCGGGTTATCCGCGATGAAGATTACCTGTTGGCCATGATCGGCCGGCGAGTCGGCTCGGTGGTCATCGAAGAGGATATCGGCCGCGGCGGTATGGGCGCTGTTTTTAAGGGACGCCAGGAATCGTTAAACCGGCGGGTTGCCGTCAAATTACTCCTCCCCTCGATGGTCGGGGACGCACATGCAGCCAGGCGGTTTCGCCGGGAAGCGATCGCCACAGCGAGGTTAAAGAGTCCCCATATCGTGCAGATTTACGATTTTGGCGAGATCGATCAACATGCTTTCTACATCATCATGGAATACCTGGCCGGTAAAACCATCGAACAATACTTGCGGGTGGAGGGGAAATTCCCCCTATCCATGACGGTCGAGATTATCAGCCAGGTAGCCAGGGGACTACTTATCGCCCACGATGCCGGCCTGGTACACCGCGATATTAAACCTTCCAACCTGATCATGAGCTCGGACGGGCATGTGACCATCACCGATTTTGGCCTGGTGCGGTCCGTACAGCATTGGGAGCAAACGCAAAGCGGTATGATCGTCGGTACTCCCCATTACCTGCCGCCTGAACAGGCAGCCGGGAAACCCCTGGATGCCCGTTCCGATATCTATGCCCTGGGTATCGTGTTTTATCAGCTCCTGGTGGGTATGCCGCCTTTTATCGGCAATAACACGGTCGAGGTGATGATGAAACACATCAACCAGCCGCTACCCGATCCCCGGCTGGAAATTCCCGAGCTGCCGGCACGGGTGACACAAATTCTCAACCTGATGACCGCCAAAGCGCCGATGGCCCGGTACCCCAACTGCCGGGAATTGCTCAAAGAACTCTCTTCCCTGGGCGAGGACCAGACCCATCCAGCGGTAGCGATTGGCCCGGCAGAAGAAGGAAAACCGGCAAAAAAATCCGCACCACTGGTTCTCTCGCCTGCGTTTAGCGATATTTTTGCCGAACTGGAAAACCTCCTGCCATCCCTATTCCAGGAGGAGAAACTCCAGGGCACCATAATGCTGTCCCAGTCCGGTACATTCAACCAACAGGGGAAGTTCCCCGAAGGATGGCTCAACACGCTGTGCGTGCTCAAAGAGAGCACCAAGCAGATCAATAGTATCTTACATTTGGGCCAATGGCGGTTCGAGATTCTCAAAACCCAGGAATCGCTGGTCACCCTTTTTCCCCTGGATGACAACCTGGGCGCTTTTCTCATGGACATACAGGAAAGCATGAGCAGCAGCGCTGTCCTGAAAAGAAAGCAGTTCTTATGGCAGGAAGTCTCTACCCTTGACCCCTTGCAGCAAATCTCTTCTGTGGCCGGCGTGCAGGGGGTATTACTGTTTAATAGCCAGGGAGAGCTCCGCGACTACCGGTTAAAAAAGCCCGGTTTACTGGATATACTAACGGCCGCCTTTTCGTCGTTGACCTATATTTTCCAATCGATTCCCCTGGGAATGACCTCGATGGACTTCTGGTTTGAGAAAGGCCGGGTGATTATCTGGAAGATTTCCCAGGGGTTCCTGTTTCTCACCGCCACCCTGGATATCAGCCACGCTTTCCTGTCCCTGATGATTGCCTCCAACCTGGAGCAACTCGATATCCGCGCTGCCGGTAAACAGGCCCAGACAGCCAGGCAGGGGGAGCAGATCCCCGGGCTCGGCGACCACCTACCCGAAGCACTCCTCGACCAAATTCACCTGGAATTGACGGCTATTATCGGTCCGATTGCCCGACTGGTCATGTCCCGGGAGTTTAAAAAAATGGGCTATTCCAGGAACCAATTCCCTTATTCCCGCATCCGGGACCTGGTCGCCGGTCTGAAAACAGCCATCGATACCGACCGGCAGGAACAATTCGACCGGAAAATCACCGCTTTAATCGATCGCTTCTGGGAGAAAAAAAAGTGAAAAGACCTGGTTTAACTTTCAAAATCGTTATCCTGTCCTGGTTCTTGGTTATCGGCAGCGGCGCACCGTTAATCTATTTTACTATCCGGGCCTGGCAGGAAAACTTCGGCCCGGCAGCCGCCGAAAAACTCGGGCCCTTCATACCGGTTATCGCCGGCCTATTCATCGGCTTCATGCTGCTCGGTATCCTGCTGGCCAGGGTTTTGACGCGGAAGGCCCGCTACCTTAACCGGATAGCAAAAGATGTTTCTCTCGGCCAACTGGATGAGCCTATCTTCATAAAATCCGGGGATGAGATCGGTCAACTGGGGCAATCCCTGGAGCGCCTGCGTGTCAGCCTGAAGATGGCTTTAAAAATGATCGAGGAAAGAGAGGGAGATTAGCGGTTACCGGGACCGGGTTTTGCTGCTTTTTTTCGCTTTGCCCGGATCAAGCGGTTATTTAATGCTTTTCGCGATACCCCCAAAAGCTGGGCGGCAATCGTCTGGTTGCCGGATGCTTTAGCCAGGGCCAGGTCTACCAATAAATCTTCCATCTCTTTTAATGTCGGGAAGCGATCGGCCAGGGCGGTTATCAAATTCCCGGCGTCCCAATGGGTGTCCCTTTCCCGGGCATTTCCCTGTCCCTGCCCCGGGCGAATCTTCTCTAAGAATGTCTGCATGGCCAGCACCCCCCGCGAATGCCGGCTCATGGCATCGAAGATCATGCCCTCTAATTCCCGGACATTGCCGGGGAAAGGATAATTTTTCAAGAGCAGCAAGAGTTCCTGGGGAACGGTCGGCACTCTTTTCCCGAGTGCCTGGGCGCTCCGGGTCAATATATGGTCGAGCAGCAGGGGAATATCGTTGCGTCTTTCCCGCAGAGGCGGGATCTGGATATGGTGGGAAACCAGGCGGTAATAGAGGTCTTTCCTGAATTTCTTCTCAGCGATCAGGCTGCCCAGGTCCTGGTTGGTGGCAAAGATGAACCGTGCATCCGTGCTCTTCTCTTCATCGGAACCGATCGGGTAATAGCGTTTCTCCTGGAGCAGGCGCAAGAGCTTAACCTGTATATCCCCATTCAGGTCGCCGATCTCATCCAGGAAAAGGGTGCCGCCCACTGCTTGTTCTATCAGGCCCTTGCGGCCGACGACCGCCCCGGTAAATCCACCCCGGCTGTGGCCGAACAGGGTGTCGGAGATCAAGGCAGAATCCTCGGCCGCGATGTTGAAAGCGACAAATTTTCCCCGCCGTCCACTCAATTCATGGATGGCCCGGGCCAGGAGTTCTTTCCCCGTACCGGTCTCACCGGTAACCAGGATCGGCAGGTGCGTTTGCGCCAGCGCCTCGACGTACTGGAATACGGCCCGCATCTTGTTATCCTGGGTGATAATCTCCCGGAAAACCTCCGGGTGGGCCAGCTTGTTGGCAGTAAAACTATTTTTGAGGAGCAGGTTCTCTTTCCGCACCTCGTCCAGTCTGATTAAGTTCTTTACCGTTAAAACCAGCTTATTCTCTTCCACCGGTTTGACGATGTAGTCGTAGGCCCCGGCTTTGATACATTCCACCGCCTTTTCCAGGCGGTTTTCCGCGGTGATGACCACCACCGGCAGGTCGGGGAAATCAGCGGCTATAAAGTCCAATATCTCCTGGCCGGAAACAAACGGCATCATCAAATCCAGGAGCACCAGGGAAAACCGCTGCCCAGCGAGCAACGATTGTATCTGTCGGCTATCGCGGCAGGTGACCAGGTTGTTGATGCCCTCGAAGCGCAGCAGGAATTCTGCGCTCTTCAAAAAGATCTCTTCGTCATCGACGATCAAGACCGGGTTTGTCGGGAACAATGCACGCCCCATGGGCCTTTCTTCCCGGGTTACATTTTTTTTAACCGCCTCTTTCATGATGCACCGCCTATCTCTTCAACCAGGTCTTAATTATCAGAGTAAAAAGCGATTTTGTCAAGTCCCCCATTTTACCTCAGGAAAGCCCTTGACTTTTGGGGCGCATTGCGATAATGTAAAGAATCCTGCAAAGGAGGAAAACAACCTATGGAACAACGCCAAATCATCATTATCGGCTCAGGGCCCGCCGGGCTAACCGCCGCTATCTATGCGGCCAGGGCCAAACTCGATCCCCTGCTCATCGAAGGCTACCAACCCGGCGGCCAGGTCATGATCACCTCGGAGGTCGAGAACTTCCCGGGGTTTCCCAAAGGGATTACCGGCCCGGATCTCATGGACAATATCCGTGCCCAGGCCGAGCGTTTCGGTGTCCAATTTGTGGCCGCCGAGGTGACCGGCGTCGATCTATCTGCATCACCAAAGATCGTCCGCACAGATGAGGAGGAATACGCCGCCAAAGCCCTGATCATTGCCACCGGGGCCACGGCCAATTTCCTGGGTCTAGCCAATGAGGGCCGGTTGATGGGCCGGGGGGTCAGTGCCTGCGCCACTTGCGACGGTTTCTTCTTCCAGGGGAAAACCATCTGCGTGATCGGTGGCGGCGATACAGCCATGGAAGAGGCCACTTTCCTCACCCATTACGCCGCTAAAATCTATCTCATCCACCGCCGCGAGCAATTCCGCGCCTCGAAGATCATGATCGAAAAAGCTAAAAAGAACCCCAAAATCGAATTCATCATGAATGCCGTGGTCGTCGATGTGCTGGGGAAAGACCAGGTTACCGGCGTTAAACTCAAAGACACCCGGACCGGTGAGCTTTCCGACCTGGCCGTAGAAGGGATGTTTGTCGCCATCGGCCACACTCCCAGGACCAGCCTCTTTACCGGTCAACTCGATATCGATGCCAAAGGGTATATCGTCACCTGCAAGCAGAGCAACCGTTTCACCTCCACCAACATCCCCGGGGTATTTGCCTGCGGAGATGTGCAGGACTCCATTTACCGCCAGGCCGTCACCGCAGCCGGCAGCGGCTGTATGGCAGCGGCAGATGCCGAGCAATATTTAGAAGAGTTAGAAATGGGTTAACCCGTTTTTGACCGCGATAAGCAGATGGTAAAAAAAGAAAAAATAAAATATCCAGGCAGCCTGGAAACGGGTAGCAAACCGGGTACCCGGAGATTTACGGTATTAAAAATCCTGACCGTATTCCTCCTGGCCCTGCTCCTGGGATCGACCGTTTACCTGGAGAAATTGAAAAACACCCACGATCAGGCAGCGCAAAAAGTCAGAGCCAGCTACTTTAACCTGAGCCAAAACCTCTCGCGCATCAAAATCACCCGGGAGAAACGGGCCAATTTCTTTAAGGGCCGATTCTTGCTCGATTTTCCCTCCCGGTTCGCTTTCCAGGCCGCCGGCCTGGTCAAGCACCTGGCCGAGATTACGCCCCCCCAGGTCGCATTGGTACAGCTCGACATTCAACCAGCCGGATCAAGCCTTCGTTTCACCCTGGCCGGCAGCATAAATGCCGGCAACGAGCCGGAGGCCCGGGCGCAATTTCTCCCATTTTATACCCGTATCGAGACCCTGGATAACCTGGTGCGCCTCGATCATACCTTCAATCAAGGGTCTTTTACCCGTACAACCAAAGGCTTTACCTTTACCATCACCGGGGATATGGAGTTAAAATGAGCCCGAAAGACGGAAAGAGCCTCAAGCGAATTATCTGGATAACGGCACTCTTGGCATTGGTTTTCCTCTATTCGGCCATCTATCTCCTGCCCAGCCTGAAAGAGATCAATCATTTGAGAAGGGAGACCAGGGAATTTTCGTTAATGAGCGAAGATTTGCAGAAATTAAAAATCGCCATCGATTTCCCCGATAAAAAGGAACAGAAATATTTTTCCCAGGTAAAGCGGCAACTTAAAAACCAGCTCCCGGTGGTCAAAGATGAAACGGAACTCAATGCCCTCTATGGCGCCATTTCCGGTTATATCCAGCAAACCGCCGGGAGGGACCGCGTCGGCGATATAGAAATGAAACTATTCATCAAAGCGGAGGCCGATAAGCAGCCGGGCAGCAAGCAACCCAGGCTGCACTACCGGGTATGGGCGTTGAATTTTCCCGGGGAATTGGGAAGGGTGCTCACCTTCATCAACCATATCCCGGGCGGGGAGTATTACCTGGTCCTCGATCGCATCTCCATTTTCGAAGGCCAACCCCACCCCCGCTACCAGGTCTTGCTCAGGGTTTACTATTTCGACCGTTCCCCCTCCCCGGACGCGCCGGCAGAGATCTGCCGGTACATCGGCCTGGACATCGACCCCGATTCGGAGATTCTCCTCGATCGGGTCTATGACCATGGGTGGCACCCCTTCCAGCAGAGCGAACTCCCCCGGGGCTGGGGCAGTCAAATCTTTGTCAATCCCGGCGCACCTTCGTCCCGCCGGTAGAAGGGGGCCGTCACCGTGAGAGCCGTCGTGCAGCGCGTCAGCCGGGCCAGTTGCGAAGTCGACGGCCGGATCGTCGGCCAGATCGACCGCGGCCTCCTCGTTTACCTGGGCGTAGAGAAAGGCGACACCGAAAAGGAAGCCGCTTTCATGGCCGAAAAAATCCTTAACCTGCGCATTTTCCCCGACCAGGAGAAGCGCATGAATCTGAGTGTCATCGACATCGATGGCCAGGTTCTCTCCATATCCCAGTTTACCCTGGCCTCTTATATCAAGAAGGGCCGGCGCCCCGATTTTGCCCATGCCGAGGAACCGCAAAAAGCCGATGCCTTGTACCGGCATTTTAACCTTCTCCTCTCCCAACAGGTTAAAGTCCAGACCGGCATCTTTGCCGCCATGATGAACATCTCCTCCATCAACGACGGCCCGGTCACCTTCATCATCGAGAGGCGCCCCACCTCCCCCTGGCCCGAATAAACCGGCATTTTCACTTCATCTCCCCAAAATTTACCCGACAAAAACTTGCCAAACCTTATTTTGTAGGGTAAAATAGATTCATGGAAGACATAAAAAACATCCTGCAAGAGAACCTGGCCTATTACCTGGAGCAGAAAAAGATCATCGTATCCAGGCTCTCTGTTCTACCCAGGGGAAAGACAAAAGAGAAAAAGATCAACGGCGATACCTATTTTTATTTGCAAAGTCGCCAGGCCGGCCGGGTTGTGGATGAGTACATCGGCAAAACAGTGCCGCAAGACCTCCAGGAGAGCTTACAGCAGAGGAAGATGCTGGAGATCGAGCTAGAGAAAGTGAGAGAGGCCATCAAATTGCTCGATAAAAGAGACAAGCCTGAATCCAGCTTAATGGAGCCGATCGACCAGATTTTGCACAAATTCACCGAAGCCGGGTTGTGGGATTCCGGTATCGAAATCGTCGGCACCTGGTGTTTCCTCATATATGCCAGATACCTGCCCATAGAGAAGTATCCCTTAAGAACCCAGGACAAAGATTTTCTCATTCCCATGCCTTACAAAGGCGCGGTTTTCGATCTATCGGCTTATTTTCGCCAGCTCGGTTTTATGGAGCACTTTAACCCCGATGGTTCCATGTTCTTTTCCACCGGCACCCTAAAAATCGAATTCCTGGCACCACACAAAGGCCGTAAGGATGATAGCTCCCCCTATATCCGGGAGCTTTCTATCAAGCCCCAGGTGCTGCGGTTGGTCGATATCCTTCTCAAAGAAGCCATCGATATCAAAATCTCTCCGGGGATATGGGTCAGGGTCCCCTCTCCCTGCTCATTCTTGCTCCACAAGCTGTTGATTGCCAATCGCTGGAATCGCGGCAGTAAGAAAGAAAAAGACCTGAAACAGGCCGTTTATATTGGGCAATACGTGCTGATGGATGAGCCGGAGAAGCAAAAGCTACTTTCCCTGTGGCAGACGTTTTCACCTGCCTGGAAGAGCAAAGTCAAGAAGGCCCTGGCTGATGCGCACCGGGTCCTCCCCCTTAAAAGCCCCCTCATCACCCTTCTCCAATCCCACCTGCCATGACCCTCCCAACCAAGCACACAAATCTTTCTAAATCTTTACTTGGTTTTGGCAGTTATGTTTTAAATCGATTAGAATCCCCTGGATCGATCGACGATCTATGGAAACAGTATCAGGTTGATTATAAAAATAAGCAATACCTTGCTAAACACAGTTTTGTCAAGAGGGAATACTTTTACGAGGTAGATCGGCCTGAACTTTGGGGCTGGGGCTTGCGTATCAGGGGTACAAAAAATGATAAACCCCTGGAGGTAAATGAGGATGAACCGTAAAAAGGCTTTAAGTATTGCTGTTTTGACCCTGGTTTTGGCCGCGGTAACCGGATTTAACCCGCTGGGGATATGGGCCAAAGAGAAAGACATCACCATCGCCGCTGTCGGCGATTTGCTCATCACCAACAAAATCTCTTTCTATAAAGGGCCCCAATTCCTGCAACTGGTAGATATCCTGCGCCGTGCCGATTGCACCTATGGCAACTGCGAGACCACCTTTTTTAATGCCGGCGAAGGCTTCCCCGCTTATAAAACCATCGATCCCAATGTGTATTGCGAACCCTGGGGAGCAGATGAAATCAAATGGCTCGGTATCGATCTGGTCAGCCTGGCCAATAACCACATCATGGACTTCGACTACGATGGCCTATTCTCCACCCTTCACCACCTCGACCGCGTGGATATCAAGTACGCCGGGGCCGGTAAAGACCTCGATAATGCGGCCAAACCCGGGTATTTCGAGACCCCGGCCGGGCCCGTGGCCCTGGTTAGCTGCTCCTCCTGGATACCGGAGAAAAACCACCGGGCATCCCCGACCCATCCCTACATGAAAGGCAGGCCCGGGCTTAACCCCATCAACACGGAATTTGTCGCCCAATTGGATGCCGAGACTTTCGATAAACTCCTGGAGCTGTGGAAAATTATTGTCGTCAAAATGGGGGACCCATTGCCCCCGGAAGATAAGCTCAAGGAGTGGAAAGAGTTTAATTTCGGAGAAAATAAAATCCGTAAAGGCGATAAAACCGAATTGATGCTGGAACCGGATCAAAAAGACCTGGACCGGACGCTAGAGATGGTCAAGGTAGCCAGGCGCAATGCCCGCATCGTCATCGTGTCCCTGCACGAGCATATCGGCAGGGAGAACCAGAAGTACCCGACAAAATTTGAAGAAGATTTTGCCCGCTCCTGCATCGATGCCGGGGCAGATATGTTTCTTGGCACCGGCTCTCATGAGATCTGGGGCATTGAAATCTACAAAGGCAAGCCCATTTTCTACAGTATCGGCAATCTTTTTTTCCAGGCGCCCCAGAGGATTATTTCGCCCGAAGCTTACCAGAGGGAAGGGCTTCCCGCGGATACCAAAGACCCAACCCTTTACGAGGACAAATTCGCCAACTATTTTGTCGGTAGCCCCATCTGGGAAAGTGTGGTGCCGTCTGTGGTCTTTGATAGTGAAAACAAACTCAAAAGTATCAGCCTTTACCCGATCGACCTGGACGAGCATGCCCCCTATTATCGCCGCGGCACACCCAGCCTGGCCGATAAAGACAAAACCAAAACCATCATGGACCGGTTGATCAAGATATCGGGGCCTTACAAGACCACATTTGTATTTAAGGAAGGCGTCTGGCAGGTCGTCCGGTGACGGGTGCGCTTTTTAGCGCCGGAAAAATACTCCTTTAACCAACATGCGGTTCTTCCCGGGTTTGGATCGATTTTTCTCCAGCAGTGGCTGTGGGGCCGGGAGGGACATTTAAAAACGGGAATCACCGGGCTTACAAATTCATCAATAATTAACCGGAGGTTCATCAGGTTTTAACGCACCGGGGCGAAAATAGGGTCTAAAGAAAAATCCTAAAGGAGAAACAGATGAAAAATTTTATAGTATGGGTTATGATATTGTGCTTCCTGGGTACCGGCCTTTTGATCGGCGCTGAAAAGGGAGACAAAATCGTTATCGATGGGTCCACCACGGTTGGACCGATCGCCAAAGCTTTTGCCGAATACTACATGAAGCTCAACCCGGACGTGAACATCACCGTGTCCGAATCGGGCAGCGGTAACGGGGCCAAAGCCCTGATTAACGGTTCCTGCCAGGTGGCCACCATGTCCCGGTTGCTCAAACAGAACGAATACGAAGCGGCTGTGCACAGCGAGATCCTGCCGGTTACCCACGTGGTGGCTTTCGACGGCATCGCCGTGGTGGCTCACCCCTCCAACCCGGTCAAGGGATTGACCATGGACCAGGTCAAGGGCATCTACCTGGGCAAGATCAATAACTGGCAGCAGGTGGGCGGGCCCAATAAACCGATCGTTATCATCAGCCGCGATACCAACAGCGGCACCTATGAGACCTTCGAGATACGGGTGCTAAAAGGTGAGAAAATCGCCAAAAACTGCGAATATGTCGGCTCGAACGGCGGTATCCGTAGCCGCGTGCAGAGCACCCCGAACGCCATTGGTTATATGGGTATCGGGTTTATCGACAACTCCGTCAAGGCACTGGAAGTCAACGGTATTTCTCCCTCCCCGGCCACGGTGAAAAAGGGAACCTACCCGATTTCCCGCCCCCTCTACCTGGTGACCAAAGACTACCCGGGCCTGGGCAGCCATCTCTTCCGCTTCGTTAACATCTACCTGACCGCCAAAGGCCAGGAAATGGTCGAGGAGATCGGTTTTATCCCGGTGACAAATTATTAAAGGAATAGCGCACACTCCATCCCTGTGAACGACATGGGCGCCAACCGGCGCCCATGTCCCAGTTTTACGGTCCGGCCTCTCATGAAATTTAAAAACCGGGCAAAATGTGATATAATGAAGACCAATAAAAACTAAACATGGAGGCCATGCTATTGACATACCTGTATGCTGCATCGATCCCGGGGGGTGGAGTCCGATGACCTATTTTCTTTTCATTACCCTCACTTTAGTGACAATCACATTCTACATGCTGGAAGTGGCGTTCAAGAGTTTTTCCCGCATCTCCCTGGCCGGGTTCCTGGAAGACCTGAAAGGGGGGAGGCTCAAAAAAATCGACCTGGTCGAGAAATACGAGTTGGTGTTAAATGCCCTGGCCGCCTTCTCTTTCTTCCTGCAGCTCGGCCTCTTCATCTTCGGTTTCACGTTGCTGGCCACATTCGTACCGAACCTGGCCCAGCGGGTGGCACTACTCATCCTGGCATTCCTGGCAAGCTTTAACGTGATCCTCTATACCCTATCCTTTATTTACCGGGAGAGTATTTTAAATCGGCTGATCTATTTGATCCCCCTGGCCTGGGTCTTCTTCTACCCGTTCAACCTGTTTTTCTCTGCTTTTACCCGGGAAAACCCGGAAGAAAAAGAAGAGGTCGAGGAAGAAGATGATCTCAGCGAAAAGGAACTGGCCACCTTTATCGCAGAGGGCACCAAAGAGGGGGTCTTCGAGAAGGAAGACCAGGAGATGATTGCCAGCATCATCGGGTTCGGCGATACCCTGGTCAAGGAGATTATGACCCCGCGCGTCGATATGGTTTACGTGGACATAGAGGCCGGTCTCGATGAGCTGATCGCCATTATCAATGAGCACAAAAAATCCCGTTACCCGGTCATTTCCGGCCAGGTCGATAATATCGAGGGCTTCATCCTGGCCAAAGATGTATTCGATTACTGGCAAAAGGACGATTTTAACGTCCGCAAGATCATCCGCCCGCCTTTTTTCATCCCTGAAACCATGCGGGTTTTAGAGCTACTCAAAGAGCTGCAAAAATCGAAGCAAAAATTTGCCGCTGTGGTCGATGAATTCGGCGGCATATCGGGCCTGGCGACCATGGAAGATATCATCGAGGAGATTGTCGGCGAAATCCACGATGAATACGATGAAGACACCGAGCAAATCGTCAAAGAAAAAGATACTTTCCTGGTCAAAGGCGATACCGACATCTGGCAATTAAACGAGGTACTCGACGGGGACCTCGACGAAGACGAAGATTACCAAACCGTGGCCGGCCTCATCAGCTTCAAGCTGGGCCGAATCCCCCGGCCAGGCGACGCCATCCTGATGAATTCCTATACATTCAAGGTCGTTGAGACCGAAAAAAATCGCCTCAAGAAGGTCAAGATATTCAAGAGTGCCGCTGCGCCTGATCCCGGACCCGGGCTGGAGAAAAAGGAGCGGCCGAAATAGGCCGGAGGTTAAAAAAATGGCACGCCCCCCAGGCAAAAAGAAAATCAAACACTCCGGTTATGTCGCCCTGATCGGGCGCACCAATGTCGGCAAATCCACCTTTTTAAACGCCGTCATGGAAGCCAAGATAGCCATCGTTTCCGACAAGCCCCAGACCACCCGTAAACGCATCCTCGGCATCAAAACCACGCCCAGCGGGCAGATCATCTTTTTCGATTCCCCCGGTATCCACCAGCCCTATTTCAAACTGAATGAGCGCATGATGCAGGATGTCCACCATTCCTTATTCGATGCCGACCTCATCCTCTATTTTATCGACATCGACACCCGCACCGAGGATGAATTCGCCCTCTCCCTATTCCGGGAAATCGATAAGAACGTGTTTTTGGTCATCAACAAAATCGATAAATACAGCAAAGGGAAAATCCTGGAACGCATCTCCTTTTTCAAGGATATTTACCCCTGGGCCGAAGTGGTGCCGATATCTGCCCTGAAAGGGGATAACCTGGAATTGATCGAAGACCTCATCTTCAAATACCTGCCGGAAAACGACTACTTCTTCCCGGTCGAGGAGACAACCCAGCAGAGCGAGATATTCTATATAGCGGAGCTCATCCGCGAAAAGGTGCTCGATCATACCCGCAACGAGTTACCGTTTACCACCATGGTCAAGATCGAAGAGATGACCCAGAAAGAGAAGGTACTCTTCATCCGCGCCGAAATCTATGTAGAGAGACCATCGCAAAGAAGGATCATCATCGGTAAACGTGGCCATATGATCAAGAGTATCGGCGAGCAAGCCCGCGCCGAGATAGAAGAGCATGTCGAAAAGCAAGTTTTTCTGGACCTCTATATCAAAGTGGCCCCCAATTGGCGGGACTCGCACTTTATCCTGGATGATCTCAACCAATAACCGGCCAACCCGGCGATAAACCTATAAACCGGAACCGGCAAGCTCTTCAAATAAGCGTTGCTGTTTTTCATCCAGCCCGGACGGCAGGATAGGCACCAGCTTTACCAGCAGGTTACCGGCAACCGTCCCTTTGGCGGCCGGTATACCCTTACCCTTCACCCGCAGCAGGGCATTCTGCCGGGTCAACGGGGGGATTTTGAGCTCGATCGTCTGGTTATCCAGGGTGGTAATACGCACCTTGCCGCCCAGCACCAGGTCGGTCAACCTAACCTCCTTTTCCAGGACCAGGTCCTGACCTTTCCGCTGGAAAACCGGGTGGGCATCGATGATGATCTTACAGAGCAGGTCGCCCCGGCGCCCGGTAAAAGGGTCCGGTTGCCCTTTCTCTTTTAAGCGGAGCTTCTGGCCCTCTTCGATACCTTTGGGAATCGAGATATCGACCGTCTCGCTCCCCATACCCAAATCCAGGGTAATCCGCTTCTTTACGCCCAGCACCACCTCTTCCAGGCCGACATGCAGATCCACTTCCGCTGCCGGTTGCGCCGGGGCAGACCGGGCCCGCCCCTTATCGCCAAAACCGGGTTGACCGCCAGGGGGATTACCGAAATCGAAAGAGAAGGAGCGCCGGCCACGCCCTTTTTTCTGGCCGCTGAAAATTTCTGAGAACATACCGCCAAAAAGATCGTTAAAGCCGAATTCGCGGGAAGTCCCCTCGAAATCGAAATCCCGGAAAATATCCTGCTGCGAATAGCGCCGGGAGAAACCATCCGCCCCGAACCTATCATACTGTTTCCGCTTCTCATCGTTGCTCAACACGGCATAAGCCTCGTTGATCTTTTTAAATTTTTCTTCCGCTGCCTTGTCGTCTTTGTTGTGATCCGGGTGGTACTGCATGGCCAATTTACGATAAACCTTTTTCAATTCATCTTTGCCGGCCTTCCGGTCCACGCCCAGGAGCTTGTAATAATCTTCCGCCATAGCTCTAAAACCTCCATCCCCTATAATAAAAGTCTTGGCGGAAAAAGTCAAGAGGGGGAAGTGAATTTGGCCCACTCCCTTCATAGACGCAGCCAGTATTTTACCGGACGGAACGATTCCCCCGGCAGACGCAACCTCTACTTTCACGGACGGAACCATTCCTACGGCAGACGCAGCCAGTATTTTACCGGACGGAACCATTCCCACGACAGACGCAGCCTCTACTTTCACGGACGGAACCATTCCTACGGCAGACGCAGCCAGTATTTTACCGGACGGAACCATTCCCACGACAGACGCAGCCTCTACTTTCATGGACGCAACCATTCCTCGACAGACGGAACGATTACTTTCATAGACGCAACCGTTCCTCGCATGGACGGAGCCTTTACTCCGCGCAACAGCACAGCTTCTTCAGAAAATTCCTCTTCTCGAAGTTGACAGGAAAGGGCAAGTGTGATAACCTGGGGGCGGTAATTCCAAAAATCGAGCAAATATGGAATTAGCGTTTCCAGAAATCGAGCAAATATGGAACCAGCGGTTCCAAAAAGCGGTGCCTATCCAGGGATTACCGATGAGGAATAAAAAATGGAGTTAATTCATCGTTTTTTCAAAGAGACTACGGGGAGTTTCTTTATTTTTGGGCCGCGTGGAACCGGGAAATCGACCTGGCTAAAAACCCGTTATCCCAATAGCCTTCTCATCGACCTGTTGGAACCCGATGTGTCCCGGGCTTACAGTGCGCACCCGGAAAGGCTCCGGGCGATTGTAGAAGGAAATCCTGAGAAGGAAGTTGTTATCATCGATGAGATTCAAAAAATCCCGTCATTGCTTGATCCTGTGCATGCCTTAATGGAAGAAAAACCCCATATGCAATTTATACTAACCGGGTCCAGCTCGCGGAAATTAAAGCGGGCAGGGGTCGATCTGCTGTCCGGGAGGGCGGCGTTGCGCTGGATGCACCCCTTTATGGCTGCAGAACTGGGAGATCGATTCGATTTGCCGACAGCGATAAAGAACGGGCTGGTGCCGGTTATCCATTCCTCCAAAAACCCTGGAGAAGCCCTTAAAGCTTATATCGAGCTCTATATCAAAGAAGAAGTAATGGTGGAAGGGCTGGTCAGGAACACGGGTAATTTCACCCGTTTTTTAGAAGCCATCAGTTTTTCTCACGGTTCGGTGTTAAATGTCAGCACAGTCGCCAGGGAGTGTGAAGTGGAGCGAAAAACAGTCCAGGGGTATATCGATATACTCCAGGACTTGTTGTTGGCTTTTTTTATCCCGGTGTTTACCCGGAGGGCAAAGCGGGCAGTGGTTCAACACCCCAAATTTTATATCTTTGATCCCGGGATTTTTTATTATTTAAGGCCCAGGGGGCCGCTGGACAGACCCGAAGAGATGGAAGGTGCGGCGTTGGAAGGTTTGGTTGCCCAAAATCTCCGAGCCTGGATCGATTACGGTTTATCCTCATGCAAGCTTTATTATTGGCGCACCAAAGCGGGCTCGGAAGTGGATTTTATCGTCTATGGAGAGGAAGGGTTTTGGGCCTTTGAAGTGAAGAATGCGAAGAAGATATATCCGCTGGATTTACGGGGATTGAAAACATTTGTGCAGGATTACCCGGAATGCACACCGGTTTTCCTGTACCGCGGGCAGGAGACCCTAAAAATCGATAATATTACCTGCCTCCCCTGTGAAAAATTCTTGAAAGAACTCCAGGCGCTCGATCACGGCACAATATCGCCCTTTCCCCGCTTTCCTTAACAAGCAAGACCATCAACCCATTACCCGGCCTTACCTGCCAGGCCATTTGAAGAATGCCCATTCCCTCTGAGGCCAGAGAGAATCAACACTGCTTCCCCGGGAAAATGAGAAAGCCCGCAAAAAAGCTTGACTTTCTTTTAACCCTGTGCTACCTTTCTTCTCTAAGGATTTAAGATGTGGAACGGAGTAATACCATGCCCCAGATGAAATATCAGGCATTTATTTCTTACAAACACAGTGATGTTAGCAGTGAAAAAGCAATAGCCGTTGAAAATGCTCTTAAAAAATATGCTAAACCCTGGTGGAAGCCAAGCATTAGAATTTTTCGGGATGAAAAAGAGCTGAAACCTGGGGACAACCTGAATGCTTCCATCAATAACGCCCTGAAAAACTCAGAATATTTACTGTATTTTGCCTCAAAAGAAGCTGCTCAATCGGAGTGGGTTAAAGAAGAACTTTCTATATGGTGTATAGAATTAAAGCGGACCGATAAATTAATTATTATATTGATTGCGGATAATATCACTACTTACGCTCGAAAGAAAAAGATCCTTTGGGATAAAACTGATGCATTGCCTCCGTTCTTAAAAGATCATTTAACCTACATCCCCCTTTTTGAAGACTTGAAGTCGGCTCCCCAGGGTAAGCTACTGGATCTGGGAGACAAATCTTTCCGGGATACGATCAATGCGATCACCGGTCGATTCCGGGGAAAAACACCGGCTCAAATGAATGATGAAAATTTCCGGATAGACCGGAGGAACAGGCGAATCAAAAATTTTATAATCGGGCTATTGACGATTCTTTTCAGTGTATCCATTATAACAACATACTGGGCAATTAGAGAAAAGAACCGGGCCAATGAACAGTATCGGCAAGCCACATGCCACCGACTGGCGGCTGAGTCCGGTCTCATGATACAGACAGATAGCGTCAAAGCGATCCGTATGGCAGAGGCAGCCTATAAAATCGGTTTATCCTCACCCCCGCCTGCAGCGGTACGGGCACTTTACGCAGCCACCAATTCAACAAAGGAGCGTCCCTTTTACACTTCCATATTAAATCATGAAGGCCCAGTCAAGAGCGCCGCTTTTTCTCCCGATGGAAGGACAATACTTACCGCAGCCGAGGACAAAACCGCTCGTCTCTGGAATCTTACCGGTGTGCAATTGGTGGAGTTTAATGGACATACAGCTACTGTAACCAGTGCCGTTTTTTCCCCTAATGGACTATCCATCCTGACGGCATCCAAGGATAAAACAGCCCAACTCTGGGACCTGACCGGGAAGTCTTTGGCGAAATTGGATGGGCATACAGATACTGTGAGCAGCGCAGTTTTTTCACTTGATGGAAAATCCATCGTCACCGCAGCCGATGATAAAACGATCCGAATCTGGGACCTAACCGGTAAAGAATTGCACAAGTTTGACGGGCATAGTGATCGGGTTGCCAGTGCCGTGTTTTCTCCTGATGGCCGTAAAATCCTAACGGCGTCCTGGGATAAAACAGCTCGTCTCTGGAATCTTAATAGTAGGAAACCGGTTGTGTTCGAGGGACATACAGATGCTGTAACCAGTGCCGTTTTTTCTCCTGATGGTCGTACCATCTTGACCGCCTCTGGGGATGGAACGGTTCGGTTCTGGGATATTGCCGGCAGACAGTTGGCAAAGTTACCGGTACATGAGTACTGGGTCAACAGTGCCGTATTTTCACCCGATGGCAAGACTATCCTTACCGCATCGTGGGATAACACCGCACAACTCTGGGATTTAACCGGCAGGCGATTGGCCGTGTTTTCGGGGCATACGGGTTTTGTAAACAGAGCCGTTTTTTCCCCAGATGGTCAAACTATAATCACTGCTTCCAGGGATAAAACGGCTCGGATCTGGGATAAAACCGGGAAACATCTGCTTATTTTTAATAAACATAAGGATTATGTCACCAGTGCGATCTTTTCTCCCGATAACAAGACTATCTTGACCGCATCCGGGGATAACACCGCTCGTCTCTGGAATCTTACTGGTATGCAACTGGTTGAGTTTAAGGGACATACAGAGCCTGTAACCAGTGCCGTTTTTTCCCCTGATGGACTATCTATCCTGACAGCATCCAAGGATAAAACAGCACAACTCTGGAATCTGACCGGGAAATCTCTTGTAAAGTTGCGCGGGCATACAGGTGCAGTGAACAGCGCAATTTTTTCACCCGATGGAAAAACCATTGTCACCGCATCCGACGATAAAACGGCCCGACTTTGGGACCTAACCGGTATAGAATTGCGTAAATTCATAGGGCATAAAGATTGGGTCACACGTGCTGTGTTTTCCCCTGATGGCCGTACCATCTTGACGGCTTCCGGGGATAAGTCTGCTCGTTTGTGGGATCTTACAGGGAAACAATTGCCTGTGGTGTTCAAGGGACATACAGAGCCTGTAACCAGTGCTGTGTTTTCTCCTGATGGTCGTACCATCTTGACCGCATCTGGGGATGGAACTGTCCGGCTCTGGGATCTGACCGGTAGACAATTGGCTAATTTACCGGTACATGACTATTGGGTCACCAGCGCCGTGTTTTCCCCTGATGGCTGTACTATCCTGACCGCGTCTGGGGATAAAACTGCGCGACTCTGGGATCTCACTGGCCAGCTTTTAGCTAAGTTTGAGGGACATACTGCTAGTTTAAACAGTGCGGTGTTTTCGCCGGATGGCCAACGAATGGTAACGGCATCTGCTGATGGAAATGCTATTGTCTGGCCTACATTGGGATTTATCATGAATTGGCTGAAGAGTGAGCCTATACGCAGGTTGACCGAAAAGGAGAAAGAAGATGTGGGCATCGCCGGGTTCAAGATTAATTAAAGGGAGACAGCACACCATCAGGCAGGTAAACGCTAAGAGAAAATATCCCCAACATTTTCTTCATCAACATGCAACTCAAAGATCACTACACTCACCCCCAGCAACGTACTAGCGTTTTTAACTATTCTTCCAAGCTTTTCAAATCGATTCACAAATTCGATTGTACTTTAGCTTTCCCCATCTCTATGATCTCCAGCTTTCATGCTTTATTAAATGTGTGACTATTCTATCTTTCCCGTTATTTCACTAATACATCGCACCCAGGCCCGTCGCCTTTGCATATCCATCTGCCGTCCGGTTCCAACGCCCAGGTGCCCTTCCCGACAGCTTTGATCTCGACCGACATGAAATTGAAGAGAGAGATGGCGATCCCCACTAACATTACTATTATTAGCACTACTTTAATAAATTTTTTCATTGTATGAAGCCTCCTCCCAGGCGAAGCCCTAAGAAATGTTATCTAATATCATATCTGAGGATAACAAAACCATTTCCCCCAGGTTTCTGGCCGATAGAATAGAGAAAACCGGTTTCTTTATCCAGCCACATCGGATCACCCGGTTTATCAGGTATGGCTGTATCATCTACACGATCACCGTTTAAAGTGTAAATCTGGACCCTGAATCTTGGGTTTTGCGTAACCGGCCCCTGGTAAACCACGTACACATGCCCGGAGTCGGTGAATAGATGTTTAACAAAAGCCATTTTGTCTTTTTCCTTGAGGATAACTTGAGCATCTCTATTCCGATACCCATTTCGCATCTGCTCGGAGAAATAAGGTCTGACATAACGAGAACTTGTCCTGGTAATTCCGGAAAAAGGCTGCAATCGGCCTGTTTGGCGATCCATTTTAATGATTCTCAGATCGCCTTCCCAGGCAAAGTAAACGTAATCACCCTGCACGGAGAACCAGCCGCTGATACCCAATGCCCTGATATCAAGGCTATTCATGTATTTCTCTTCGTACTCGGCCAGGGACTTCAGACCGTACTTCAGATAAGATGGCATTAAAAAGGTCTTCCGATAGCTGGATAAATCGATGGCATAAAGATCATAGGGATTGTTCCTGGTATCAGGAGTGTAACCGGATACCCACAACGTGTTGCCAATTAACTGGATACCGTCTGCCAAATGGGGACAGTCGATCGCCTGATCATACTTAAAATCTAATCGATTCAGCCGATCGTAAAGCAAGATTGCTTTTTTATCGAAATCGATCACCCCGAACCTGCTTTGCTCCGGGTTGTAGAAACAATAGGTCGGGTACTGGAGCCTACCTTCAGTGGCGTTTGCCCCACCTATGGTTCCCACCAACTTGAGGGTTTTCCCCTCCAGTTGATAGATCTTTACCTCCCTGGCGTATTGATCGGAAATGAGAAACAGCCCATCTTCGGTCAGGCAAAAATCCCTGGGGAAAAAGAGTTGGCTCTGAGATGGGTCAACCTCCAGGCGCTCAAGCAGACGAATCTCTCCAGAAAGGCTACCTGGAGAAGTTAATGCGATGAATGTGATTAAGAGTAGCGATAGAAATATCGTTCTCATGTTTTCCTCCCAAAAGGGTACCGGCTCCAATGTTCCGGAATCCTACAGATTGTTTTATTTCGTTGACTTTACTTTGTGTTGATATGAGGTTTCTACGTAACCCACCTTCGACGTAGTTATTTACATGTTCAGGCTTTTCCATCTATCGTCCTCCTTTTTGGCATTCAAGTGAAAACTCTCCACTGCTCGGCAAAAAACCATCACCACATAATCTTTGCGTCTAGCTTCCACTTACGCCTCAAAAATGCTAATTTTTCTTTAAAACCTTTTATATCATACGTCAAAACGAATGTCAAGGACTTTTTTGAAAAAAATTTTTTTTGTGATTTTTCTCGACATCCTTACAAATCAGTCAAGATCAAGTTTTTCTCTTTCTTCTTTGGGAAGACCAGCAATAACGCTTCGTTTCAGCCAGCGGTAAAGGGCATCCGGGGTCAGCCAGAGTTTGGCCTTACCACTCTTTGATAGGCCCAGTACATGGGTTGCATCCGCGGAGAAGGCCAGCGAAGAGATGGCCCCATCATGCTTTACGGAAAACAGGAGATTTCCTTTATTGTCCCAGAGCAGGACTTTACCATCTTCAGAGCCAGTGACGATCAAGCGGCTATCCGGGGAAAAGGCCGCGCAAAGCACCGGTTTCTCATGCGGTAAATCCATGATTCTACGGCCTCTGTCATCCCAGACCGTGGCGATATTGTCCTGGTGGCCGGCAGTCAGAATGTGGTCACTGTCCGGAGAGAACAGGGCCACGGATACGGCCCCAGTGTGCTTTAAATCAGCTATCAGCTTTCCTTTTAGGCTCCACAACCGGGCCGTGCCATCTGTTGAAGCGGTCAGGATTCGTTGACCATTGGGTGAAAAACTCATCGAGGTTATGGGGGCCTGGTGGATGGGTAGGTTTGCCAGGAGATGACCATCCGTATCCCAGAGTGTGGCCGAGTTATCGGCCAGGCCGGCCAGAACCTGGTTTCCCGACGGAGAGAAAATGGCAGAAGATACCTCCGTCCAGGCGGTCAGTCTTCTCTTTAATTTCGTTGATTTACCCTCAATGTACCAGATACCCACCGTACCGCCGGATACTTCCAGGATTTGCTTGCCATCCGGGGAAATCATGGCCGATATGATCCGGCTGTCGGGCCTCTTTAAGTCTAATAACCAGGTTCCCTTTTCGTCATACAGCTTAACGGTGCCATCATCACCGGCAACGGTCAGGATGAAGCGGCCATCCCGGGAAAAGCTCACTTCGGATATCGGTACTCTATGCTGCTCCATAGGAACCGGAGTAGTTCCATCCATGACCCTTAGCTGGATACTGTTGTTGGAGGCAGCAGTCAGGATCGATTTTCCGTCGGGGGTAAACCGGACTATCTTTATATCTCCTGGGGGTTCTTGCAGGTTGACCAGGATGCGCTCTTTAAATTCCCATTTCCATAATCGGGCAATACCGTTATCTAAGCCTGTGAGCAACTGAGAACCATCCGGGGAAAAGGCCGCGCATCTTATCTGTTCCTCTTTATCACCCAGGTTGGCCAGGGGCCTGCCCTCGCTGTCCCAGATCCCCACCTGGCCATCCTCGGAAATAGCTGAGATTTTCTGATCATCGGTTGAAAAAATAGCCGATTTCAGCGGACTCCCATACCTGATTAAAAATGGCAGTTTTTCATCCAGTGACCAAATTCTGCAAATTCCGTCCCGTGAGGCAGTCAGGATTTTTTGTCCATCCTTTGAGAATACGGCAGAGGTCACCGCCTCATCGTGTTTGAATTCCTGTATGAGTCTGCCGTCGAGATTCCATATCCTGGCTTTCTTATCCCATGATGCGGTCAGGGAAAATCTTCCATCTGGAGAAAACAGGGCCGAAGACAGCGCATCTTCATGACTGAATGTTGACAGGACCCGGCCTTCATCATCCCACAGTTTAGCCGTCTTATCCCAGGAGGCGGTCAAGACCTTCTTATCGTCGGGTGAAAAAACAGCCGAGATAATGGCCCCATCATGTTTTATACCACCCACCAGCAGATTCCCCTGGAAATCCCAGAGTTTAACGCTACCATCGCGGGAAGCGGCTAAGACCTTCTTTCCGTTGTTTGAGAAACCGACAACCGTGACGATGCCATTGGTCTTAAATTCCTTGAGAAAACTACCGTCGATAGACCAGAGCCGGGCACTCCGGTCCCAGGACCCGGTCACGATATATGTCCCGGTTGGCGAGAAGGCGGCAGACATGATCCGGCCCGTATGCCCTCTTAACTCAGCCTGGAGATTTCCTTTCTGATCCCATACCCGGCCGGTACCCTCTTCGGAAGTGGTGAGAATCTTATCGCCACCCGGCGAGAATAGGGCCACATAGATGGGTCCTTTATGCTGGAATGAAGCAGAATAGAAAGGTTTTTCCAGGGAAGAAAAAGCAATATCGCCCAAGGTCTGGATGGTCCTGGGGGGCGGCTGGGGTAATCCTTTTTGGTAAGCGGCTTCGGCAATGCGCATGGCCCGGGTGTTATCGACCGGGAACTCCAGCAAAGCCTCGGCTGTCAAACGGTTGATCTCGGCTCTTTTATACTGCACCCGGGTGTAAAGAGCAAATATCGATGATATCGCAATGCCCAATAAGATAGATCCATAGACTATCCGATAGAAATATCGTTTTACTTTCCTTTTTTGTATTCGATCTCTATATCGTTTATCTCTTTTTTCTTTAATAATAGGGGTCAAGACATCATGGACGATTTCGATATAATCCTTTGTGCCCATAGGGGCTTTTCTAAGAATTCTTAGCTCTACCAATTGAAGAAGAGATTTTTTCAAGGACATCACTGTAGTTAGGGGAAATAGCACTCTTCTCCCCTCTTTGTTGATCAGTTTGTTTTCAATGAATCTTTCCACTTTTTCCGGGAATTCTTTTATAACCGAGTCGTAAAAATTGGTTAAAATCCTATCCCGGTCTCCTGGAGTAAAAGATTTACTACCCTCAGCAAAAACCTGGAAACAGATAACACTTAGAATTGTCGGCTCGACGACCAGTATCTCATCTGAAATGGCCTTGCCTTTCTTTCCATCCCCGGGGGCAAACATTCGCAGGATTTGATCGGCTATCTTATTGTCCTGGATACCATCGGGCATATGGATGATTTCCCTGGCCCGTTTTCCATTTAGATGGGTTACCTGGAATAGCGATTGTTTTATCGAAGGGATATGGGGTTTTAAAGCGATTAATTGGGCCAGGTAATCCTCTCTCAGGCTGATGATCAATCGGGTATTTAGACGGGCATGAGGGGATAGAGGTTCTTTTATACCGCTCGTATCGTCACCGGACTCTTGGAACTGTTCTTTAAAAGTAGCCGGAATCTGATCCTCGGCCAACCAATACAATTCATGGATCAAATCATTTTTTTCTTTCTCACTCTCCTGATCACCCAGGGTAAAAATTTCCTCGAATTGATCGAACACCAGCACCGGGATGACAGGAGTTTCTATTTTTTTCCCTTCATGTTCCGATAATTTGTAGTGGTTCACGCGCCGAAAGTATTCCCACAGGGTTTCATCTGTCGATAAAGGTTTAGCCTGCTTGTCACCGACCTGGGGCCTTATTTCTATATTTCCTTTTTTTAACTCAGCCCGGATGGTATTCTTAACCTGATCAAGCAATGAAGCAGTCTTTGGACCATAATTCAGTCGAATCCAGATTGGGAAGTAGCCATAATCCTTGAGCCGGGGGAATAAACCGGCGTTCAAGAGCGATGTCTTACCGATGCCCGATTTACCCATGAGCACGGTGAGGCGATCTTGTTTTATCCTCAGCATCAGATGATCTATTTCCTCATCCCGGCCGAAAAAATGATCCTTTTCGGCTTCCTGGTAGGAGTTCAACCCTTTGTAGGGATTCATTCTCATTCCCTGTTGAGGATTTATTTCTTTTGTTCCTTTCATTTTCTATCCTGTGTTATTTAGGGAGTAGCTTATTTATCTGTTTTACCAGTTCTTCGAATTGACCTTCCTGTTTCCCCCCTGGAATGCGATAATACTGTAGCTTTTCAAATTCTTTGAATTCCATTTTTTTTGAATCATCGATAATAATAGGGAGAATCTCAGTATTTTTTATTACCCTGTTAGCCTGTGCCAGAAGCCATTCTTTGATGTAATATTTATTCCTGGAAAAATCTTTTTGAGAGTTTTTTGAAATCAGAGGGATAAAAATGGGGCACTTGTCGATAGCTTTGATGATGGTCTCATCGAATTCTTCCCCTACATTTATTTTTATTTCATCCAGCCAGACGGCTATACCGTATCCTCGGAGATTATCGGCCAGATGCTGAGCCGCTGGTCTGTCGGTGTTCTCAAAACTGATAAATACCTGCCCGGGAAAATATTCTTCAGATATAATACATTCTGGACTTTGCTTATTGACATCTTCAAACAATATTTGAACAAAATCGCGTGCATCATCGTTTTGATATGCAACCACATGATAACTTTCTAAGAAACGTTGCAATTCTAATGATGGATCTTTTTTGTTTTTCTTAAAATTCTCACTTACCAAACAATGAATAATTCCTTCTTTCACGGAAAGTTCATAGGGATTATTAGCCAGGGTACGGATGAAGAATCGAAACAACCAATCATCATAGCCGCAGCCGATGAAAAGCAGACTGCTACTCTTGAGTTTCTGGAAAAGATGATTATGACGATCCGCGGCCATATCTTTCTGGAATTCAGTGACTGTTTCCAGCATATCCCCTTCGGTAAAGGCCGGCTCAATACTCTGCAAATTACCGAAGATTTGATATATCAGGCTGGAACTGGAATCCTTAAGGGAGCGAAACAATTGGGTATCCAGGTAATTAAAATTTTTTTCTTGTCGGGTATAACTCAATGCTTCAATGTGTGTAGTTCTAACGGTTTTAATCGTCTGATAGAATAAATCATCGTAAGCGGTATCGATAAATATGTTAAAACACCTAATCCGGGCCAACTTCCACAAGGAATCTTCAGGAACCAATCGTACCCCGGCAATCTTTTCTTTTAAGTATTCTGTAAGCTTCCAGTAATCGTTGCCATTCTTTTTTAAAAACTCAAAACAGGCTTTGGCAAAGCGTTGATTTTCATCGGAGTTAACTGTGCCGCCGCATTCTGCCAACACCTGGCTAGCCAGGTAATCGTAGAGCAGAACATCTTTCAATCCTTCCGATTCAACATTTGCCCGGTAGAGTCCATGGCCGATAACCGGGATAACCATGTTCCTTTTGATTCTTTCTATAAAACCCTTACATCCATCCTTATCCGACATTCTTATCCCTATTAATCTTTCTTAACTATATATTTTTGTTTATCTAAAGACGAAGTATTTTAGAATGTAATATTCATCGGCTCCTTGATCTTTACCAATCGAATATAGATGGCTAATTTTATTATCGAACCGCATCGGATTACCCGGTTGACCGGGGATAGATACATCATCGATAAGATCACCGTTCAAGCGGTAAACCTGCATACGGAAGCTACTATCGCTCCCGGGTTCTTTAACAACGGGGCCTTCGTAAATCACGTAAAGATGCTGGGAATCGTTGAATAAATGTCTGATAAAGGACATTTTTGTTTTTTCTGAGAAGATAATTTCTGAGTCCCGGTTCCTATAACCTTCCAGCAACTCCTGGGAAGCATAAGGTTTTTCGTAATAGGGGGTCTGTTCCCCAAACTCTTTTACCACTTTACCGGTTCGGCTATTCAATTTAATGATATTAAGAGCCCCTTCCCATGAATAGTATGCGTGACCGCCCTGTATAGCAAACCAGCCGCTGATACCCAATGCCCTGATATCAAGGTTATTCATGTATTTCTCTTCGTACTCCGCCAGGGATTTCAGGCTGAATTTCAGGTAAGAGGGTAGTAAGAGGGTTTTTCGGTTGCTGGACATATCAATGGCATAAAGATCAAAAGGGTTATTCCTCTCATCAGGCGTATAACCTGAGACCCATAACGTATTACCGATTAACTGGATACCGTCGGCCAGGTAGGGGCAATCAATAGCCTTATCATACTTGAAATCTAACCGGCTCAACCTGTCGTAGAGTAAGATCGCTCTTTTATAGAAGTCGATCACCCCGAACTTGCTTTGCTCCGGGTTGTAAAAACAATAGGTCGGATACTGGAGCTTACCGATGCCGGAGTTTTCCCCACCTATTGTTCCCACCAACTTGAGGATTTTTTTCTCCCCTTGGTAGATTTTTACTTCCCCAGCGTGTTGATCGGAGATAAGAAACAACCCATCTTCGGTCAAGCAAAAATCCCTGGGGAATAAGATCGGCGACTGGTCTGGGGCAAAGTCCAGTCGCTCAAATAGCTTAACTTCATAGCCATTTAGTACGTTTTGGCTAGCACTTAAAAGTAGTATTACCAGCACTAGGCCGATAATTCTTGATGCTTTTGTCATTGTTTCCTCCCAAGCGGGTACATATTTCTCCAAATAAGTATCCGCCAGTTTCAAAGTGGATTTGTGCAACGGATAAACTCTTTTGCAATAAATCTTTCGCTCCAAAAAATTTTGCCACTTTAACAGCCTCCTCATAAATCCTGATATAAAGTTAGGGCAATCTGCATTTATACCACAATTGGTGAAAAAAAGCAATAAATTCTCAATAAAAATTAAAGAATTTTTCTTGCTTTTCATAGAAAATTTGTTTGTTACTTTCTTTTTCTTCATTTTTATTATATGGATTGGGTATCCTTCCTCTTGGTTACTAATTCCTTTTTTTGGGGAGGCGGATGGTAACCGTGGTCAGGTAGGGGACTTTGTACTGGGGCGGGTTGCCGTCATCTGCCCGGGGCACGCTGGTAATGGCGATTCTTCCCTGGTGGGCATCCACCACCTCTTTGACGTCCGCCAGACCAACGCCTAGACCATCGCGATCATTTTCATAAGCGAGATCTCCCCTATACCCGAACTTGAAGATGTCGCCGCTGTCGATCTCTTCTTTCTTTATGGGCACACCAAAATTTTCGATGGTAATCTCCACTTCGTTCTGCGGCTGCATTTCCCTGGCTATAACTTTGACAAACCGCCTCTCTCCCCGGTATGAGTACTCGATGGCATTGCGCAGCAGGTTACAGATCAGGCGGTCGATGTCGTTTTTAGAGATTTCGGCTACCAGGTTACCTCTGACCTTATAGTCTATTTCGATATTCTTTTCAGAAAAAGCCGGTTTAAACAATTCGAGGTTGACTTCCACGATCTTGCCGATATCTGCCCGGGCAAACGCATAGCGCCTCTCTTGCGGCAAACCGATATGGGTGCGCAGCGACTCCAGCTCGCGCTCCAATATCTGGATCTCGCTGGTCAACAGCCGGGCACCGCGGAGCAAATGATGGAAGAGGATTGCCTGGATAAGCCCCATGAGTTCCCGCCCGGCCAGGGATTCAAGACCATTTCTTTGGGCATAACCAGCCTTCAGAAACTCTTCCAGCAGCCAGATGGCCGTGTCTCGTACTTTTACCGCCAATAAAGCGGTACTGGTTTCCGTTTCCAGGCTGTGGCTCAAGTCGTTGATCATCTTTGTTAGTTGTCCTTTTAAGTCCTGGGTACGGGAGGCGGCCCGATGATCTGTTTGTTTTTCCGGTAGGTTATCCCTGAAAACAGTCATTTTGGCCAACAGGTCTTTTCCAGATACGTTGGCATCATCGATACCGGTTTTGTCCGGTTTTACCGTTTCTTTGAGGAGCTCGCTCATTTGAAAGAGCAACTGCGAACTGCCGACGAACTTATAGAAGGGGTGGAGAAACTTATAAATGAGTCGATTGACATCCGCCGCCGCAGTATGCGTACCGGTGTTTCCTGTCTCTAACACCTTTTGACTACCGGTTTGTGTTTGGCTCATGCGCTATTCCTAAGCTGTCCGCGGTTTGCTCTTCTTTACCCTCACCCTTGTCCATTTCTTTTATAGCATTGGCCAGGGTATCCAGGTCGGCGCTGGATTTATACAATATCTGCTCGGCCGGAATGCCGAACGACTCCAGTTCATCGTAAACCTTATTGTCATTGACCACCGAGAATACGATGACCCGGCCAAAATCGAATCCCATCGCCTGCCACAAGTCACTCTTCTCCTGCCGGGCTTGGTGCAGGAAGCGGAGCAATTCCACTCCCAGGTAGGGGTCAAAGTTAGGGTTATCTTTTCTCTTCCTTTCATCCAAATCGAGCCAATGGGGATCATCACCGGGAAGGATCTTTAGATCGAAGATATAGGCGTCGTATCTCTCTGCCTGTAATCTCACCAGTGCCTCAGACACCGACTTGACCGGGTCTACCAGGTAATCGATGCGGGATAACCGGCTGGCATAATCGATCAGGTCTTCAAATTGATCTTCCAACCATAAGACTTTCTTCATCTCTATATCCTGTTTCATTTTCTTCTCTCCTTTTTAGCCTGTGATGTGGGCAACTTGATGGTCACTGTTGTTCGGTAAGGTACTTTGTATGTTGGGGGCGAGCCATCATCGCTAACCGGTTCACTGGAAATGGTTATTTTGCCTCCATGTGCCTCGATCACCTCCCTGGCATCGGCCAGCCCGACACCGGTGCCGTCCCGGTCCGTCCGGTAGGCCATCTCGCCCCGAAAACCGAATTCAAAAATGTCTCCGCTCCCAATCTCCTCTCTTTTAATCGGGATACCAAAACTGGTGATACTTAGTTCCACCATTTTTTCTCGATATAAGTTTTTGGCCTTAATTTCTACAAACCGAGGGGGACCGGGATAAGAATATTTCTGGGCATTGTGCAGAAGATTACAGATGACCCGGTCGATATCGTTTTCTGAAGCAAGAACCATAAGAGATTCAGAAAATTCATGTTTAATCTTTATATCTCTTTGGGCCATGACCGGTTCAAAGGTGGCAATATTCTCCTCCAGGATTTTGTTTAAATTGCATTTCCTGAGCTCAAACCTTTTTTTCTCTCTCACCCCGATATACCGGCGCAAAGCCTCCACCTCCCGTTTCATCAAATCCGTTTCACCCTTCAAGATACGGGCAGTTTCCAGCAGATAACCGAATAATATATCCTGGAGAAATTGGATAAATTCATCGGTAATGATGTCCGCCAACCTCACTTCCTTCGTTTTCCCATTGAAAAAACCGGCTAGTTCAAGTTCATCTAGCACCCACAAATCCGCATCCCTGATGGCATTGGCCAACAAGCGGCTGCTCTCTCCTGCTCGACCCATGTTATAGTTTAAAACTTTTCTTATTTTTTCGAATACCGGTTTCAAAACAGCCGCAATTTCCGATGAATCTTTAATGGCCTCAAGTTTCTTTGCAATTACCGTCAGCTTACCTTCTAATTGCTTGGCCGTTTTTTTCATGACTGTTCTACCTGGTTTTTTGTCTCGTATCGATTTAAAAAGTAAATTGATAGACTTATCGAACAATTCCGCATGGCCGGAGAATTTCAGCACCGGGTGTAAGAACGTATGGATCAGGTTGTTGATATCTGCCGTGATCCTATCCATACGGTTTTCGGCCTCTTTGATCTCTTCTTGCAATTTTAATTTTTCGCCGATGTCCCTCAGTGTGCCTTCCCGGCCGATGACCTGGCCCTTGTCTTTAACCAGGTGGGCATCGACCGAAACATGCACGATCTTACCGTTATCGGCCCTTCTTAAGTCAAATGGATAATTCAGGACAGGTTTGTTTTTTTCATCTGCCTCTACCAACTTCCTGAAATACTCTTCTCCCTTTTCAGGAAAGGCATAATATTTACCTACATCCTGGCCGATTAACTCCTCTTTATGGGCAATGCCCAGGAGACGGGCAAACTGCTCGTTGCAGTGTAAAATCTTCCCCTTGTGTTCATGTTCTTTGTTCTTATCGTACTCGATGTAATAATACGCGGTGGGCATCTTGTCGAGCGCCCGGTAATAGAGTTCCCTCTTGGTCACATCGTGGATCATGCCCCAGCGGGCTTTCTCAAATTCATCGATAAGGGCGGTAAAACACTCTAGCTCTTTGATTTTTCCCTCAGCATCTTTAAACTTCATCACTCCCTGGGCACGGCCATCATCCCTTACTTTTTCGCTGAATTGCGCCAGGTCTTCCGGGCTAGCATAGAACCTGGCAATATTCTCCCCCAGTAAACCGGCAGGGGAGGTGAAACCGAATATCTCCTGGGCTTTTTCATTGAAATAGACGATTTTGTTCTCTTCATCCAGCTCGTAGACACCCATGGGAAACTTCTCAAACATCTTGGGGAAGAGAACCCGATCTTTGACGCCCTTGGCCAGACCGGCATAGCACTTTTCACCCCCCACATCGCCATCATACCAGCATTGGTCGAATAAGAGCCGCGTCTCGCCCTTGACGCGCACAGAGAGGACAGAACTGATCGGCCCGCCCCCGGAATCTCTCAATTTTTTGATCCGCAATTTCCGCTCAGCCGGGAATATATACAGGTCCTTAATCGAATACTTCGCTAGATCGGTTTCCTCTAATGGGATACCAAACAGATTCCGGGCATTGGGGCCGGCCTCCAGGAATTGGCCGCCCTCGGTTACCCGGTAAAACCCCATATTCAGGAATTTCGCTACTTCTAATATCTTGTCTCTCTCGATTTTATTTCCCATTTATTGGTCTGCCTTCATATTCTATGGCCCAGGCCAGTTAACCGATGTCTTACCCGGCTGTTAAAAATTTCTTCGCCCGGGTAAGCTACCGCCCTTAGCCCCTTATCCAGGCTTGTCGCATAACTCATCGGTATGTCCTTGAAGCAGGTTATTCACTCTCAGACTCCCTGCTCTCTAACCTTAAAGTGTAATGTTAACCAATTGGGGAAAAATTGTCAATAGGGAAAGTAAAAAATAATTTTAACTGAAAATTTGGTGGCAAAAACCTACTCTGGGGACTGGAGGCGGGAGAGGAGGTCGCAGGTGAGGAACCACTTGCGGTATTCGATCTCGTGGATAGAATTGGTAATCATCTTGAGGGCTATGCCTTTGTTCTTTTGCAGCAGGTAGAGAAAATTCTTGTCGTTTTTGCGCTGGTTCTTGAAGAGGTCGTTCTCGAAATTTTTCCACTCTTTTTGCACCACTTTGATGCGGGTCTTGTACTGCCGGTCGACCAGTTCAGCGAGCCGGGCATAGCACCAATAGGCGAAATCGGGGCTGGGGGTAAAGAAGCCGGCCGGTTTTTTGAAGTGGGTCTTGAGCGCGGCCTCGCTGCTGTCCTGGGTGTATCCGGCGGGCGGCGCCAGCAGGGAGATGGTCCAGGGAGAAAAAGGACTGGTATCGGGCCGGCCGAAAGAGATCCAGGCCATTGGGCCGATCTCGATCGGCAGGTCGCCCCTGAGCTGAGCGACAAAGGCGTAGCGGGTCGTTTCGCAGCAGATGGGGCGGTTGTTGGCCGGGGTATGGGGGGAACCGGTCTTATAGCCCTGGGTAAGGTCGTACTCGGTATCTTCGTAATGGTCGCGCAGGATGCGAAATAGGTCGGCGATCTTCACTTTTCTTTTCGGGGTAAAGGCGAAGGGGAAGCGGTCGTCGGGTTTGTAGGTGTCTTTGGCCAGGAGCGAGATGGCCCGCCACATGCGCAGGGTGTTGGCCCGGGTCTTGAGGGCCTCGGGGTCGGAGTAGGCGCGGGCAAAATCGAAATCGCCGTCCCGTTTGGGAATGTACCAGCTTCTCTTGATGGCATAATCGATGAGGTCGGGGGAGGCGAGGAAATTTTGCTTGTCGGAAAGGTTGACATGACCGATGGTAAAGCAATTGGCGATTACGGCCACCTGGTTATCGGGCACACGCTGGGCGACCCAGTGTTTGCCTTTAACGACACTGAGAACCCAGGTTTCTTTCGGGTCGGCGATGCAGTAGGTGCGACCGGAATCGTAGTAGCCGAATTGATCGAGCAGGGCGCCGGCCACCTGCACAGCCTGGTGGGCCGATTTGGCGCGCAGGGCCATGAGGCGGCGCAGCATGAAACCGATGCCGCCGTTGGTGATGTCGCCCTTGTCTTCGCGCGAGGAACACTGGTCGGAAGCGATGACCAGGCCATTTTCATTCATGTAGGAATCGCCGAATTCCTGGCCGGGGAGCTGAAGCCACAGGGCGGCATAGGTCTGGCCGGCTTCGGGCACGAGCCCGCCGTTCTTGAGCTTGACGGTCTTATCCGCGGTATGGGCCTGGGCCGGTATTTTGTGCACCTCGAGGAAATTTTTCCCGCCGTCATCTTCATTGTGGGCCAAAAGCACGGCCCCGTCCGCTGTGGCTTTGGGCCCGGCGGCAATGGAGAAGCAGTTGTACTCTTCGGCAGACAAAAAAAGGCTGGAAAAGATAATAAAAAGGATGAGTATGCGTTTCATGGTGGTAAATCCTTGTTTGGTTTTCATTAAAAAAGACATCTCAGGCCCTGTTTACATTGCGGTGATAGACGAGGCCGGCCAGGAGATAGGAGAGGCCGGCCAGCAATAGGGCGATGGAGAAATTCCAATTGATGGCCACGATCACGGTGACCACCGAGCCGAGCACGGTGGCAAAGGCATTTGCGCCCCAGGCCCAGCCGATCATGGCCCGGTTGGTGCTGCCCAGAAACCTCAGGCCGGTGGGAAAGAAAACGCCCATGGGCAGACCGAGGAGGGAGATGAGCACAAAAGAGATCAATAGCCGGGTAACGAATGTAAGCTGGATCAACCCGTAGATGATGGGGAAGAGGAACAGGGCGTAAACGGCCAGGCAGAGAAAGACGAAGATGGACATATAAAGGATGGTGCGCTGCTTTAAGAGGCGGTTAACCTTTTCAGACATGAGACTGCCGATGCCCGAAGAGACGAGTAAGGAAAAGATGATGACCGAGATGGAATAGGCGGGATTGCCCAGGTAGAGCTGGAAGATCTTGATCAGGATGATTTCCACGATAATGTAAGAGAGCCCGATGCAGAAGAAATAGATGATGGAGGAGGAATCGACTTTTTCCTGCCTGGCTTTGAGTTTGAGGGGGAGGTAGATGAGGAGCAGGGAAAAGAGGATGGCGACCAATAATATGGACAGGTAGACGCTGTTGGAGTAAACGAGGCCAAAATTGAGCACATCCTGGCGCTTGACCTTGATGTAATTGTTTTTAAAGGAGAATTGGCCGATCCTGTTACCCTGGTTAAAATAGGGGGAATTGTCATAGGAGGGGGAGATATCGACCGACGAATCGGCAATGGCTTGGGGGTAACTGGGGGAGGCCAGGCGGTAGTAGATATTGTCCAGCGTGACTGCCGGGGAATAGACGACGTGGCGGTTTTTGCCCTGGGCAAACTTGTTTAAGAGGACCAGGTCCTGGTCGTCGATATCGCCTTTCTTCATGAAGAAGAAGGTATAGATTTCCGCCTCGATGAGGAAAAATTTCTTCTCCGGGTTTTCTACCCCGAGCTCGCGCAGGGCCTGCAAACCGGTGGAAAACATGCGCTCGCCGAACCAATGGACAATAGAAAGATAGCCGTCGTCGTATAGGTGGTTCCAGTAATCTTTAAAGCTCTCGACCGTGTAGGTATAGGATTCGGCGATGCTCAAACCGCCGGATAGGATGGTATCGGCATTGTGGGAATTGACCATCTGGATGACATCGAACTTGCGATCGAGCCTCTTGAGCACGCTGCGCCCTTCGTCTACTTTCAAGAATACGCCTTTTTGCTCGAAGAGCCGGCCGATATAGTCGGCATAGGTATGGGTGACCAGGTTACAGATTTCCGGGTCCATTTCCACGGCCACGATGTTTTTGAACCGGTGGGACAGGGCGCACAGCACCTCGAAACCGCCGGCAGAGCCGATGATAAAAGCGCCGCGCTTCTTTTGCGTCAGCTGGTAGGGCATGGCGCCGATGATCCATTTCTTGGGTTTCATGCGCTCCAGGTCTTCCTGGGGTTTGACCAGGTCGGACTGCATGGTACCGGCGTCGATCCAGATACGCTTCTTGCCTTTGACAAAGGGGGCGACATCGATCTTGTTGATGGGGCTCCATTTGCTGTACTCGATCTGGTTATTGAAGTAATGCTGGAGATAAGCGCGTTTCTGCATGCGGGGCACGACCGGGAAGAGATTTTCCGCCTCTTTGTACAGGAAGATGAAAGCGAGGGCCAGGCAGGCAAAGACGATGGATTTCTTCAGCATTTTGACGCGGGAAATGGAGAACCACAACAGGGCGAGCAGGATAAAGATGACCAGGATGACGCGGGAGGGCCCCAAACCGGTGATCAACGGGATGATGGCGATACCGCCCAGGGCGGCGCCGACCAGGTCGACGAAGTAGAGCCGGCCGATCTCGGCCGAGTAGAGGGAGAAGATGAGTACCAGCGACACGCCGGCAGCAAAGAAGGGGAGCAGCAGGGCCAGGCAGTTGACGAGCAAGAGGAAAAAATTGGACACCGGGTTAAAGAGGTTTAAGAAATCGATGGTGGAGATGAGGGTCAGCTTGTAGATGAAGGGCAGGGCCAGGGCATAGAGGAGGATGAAATACTCCAGGTACTTGATGGCGTTCTCTTTGCGGTCGAGCTGGCTTAGAGACATGAAGACGCCGCTCAGCCCGTAGCCGAACAGGGCCAGGGAGATCATCAAAAATGCGAACGAGCTGCGGTAGACGACCGAAAAGAGGCGGGTGTAAAGTACCTCGATGATGACGGTCGAAAAAGTGATCAAAAAAATAGCACCGATTAACCTGAAACGCTTCATCCGTAAACTCCTTATGCGTGCGAATTTGTTTTTGCCGGCCGGGTCAAGCCAGGTAAAGTGGTATTATATTACAGAATGTCCAGATAATCAACCACCCGGGGGGCCGGTATTCCATTTTGCCGCATCTATTCGTGGAGATGAACTTTAATGGGGCGATTTTGTCTAAAAAAAAATTTGTATTGACAATAAATGAAATTTGTATTACCTTTAGCGTGATTAAAATGAAAATGACGGATAAGAAAGCCGGTATTACTATGATCATCCCCTGCTACAATGAAGCGGGCAGCATTGCCGGGACAGTGGAGAAGCTCGCCCAGGTGCTGCGGGCAGCCGGACACGATTTCGAGATCATCGTCGTCGATGACGGTTCCACGGACGACAGCGGCGATCAGGTCGCACGCCTGGCCCGGCCCGATGTCCGGGTGGTGCGCAGCGATTTTAACCTGGGTTACGGCGCCTCGCTCAAGATCGGTATCGAAAACAGCCGCTACGATTGGATCGGCATTACCGATGCGGACGGCACCTACCCGGTGGAGCGCTTCCCCGATTTTTTCCCCTTTATAGACGAGTACGATATGGTCGTCGGTACACGCACCGGCAAGGTGCGGGCCATACCCCTTTCCCGCCGGCCCGCCAAATGGTTCTTGAATAAATTTTCTTCTTACCTGGTCAACCGCAAGATCATCGATGTGAATTCCGGTATGCGGCTATTCAAGAAACAAGTGGCGCAAAAGTACTGGAAGCTATTCCCGGACGGGTTTTCTTTTACCACCACCCTGACCTTGTCCCTGGTCATGGGCCGGCACCGCATCAAGGAGGTGTCCATCGATTACCTGAAACGGAAAGGACGGTCGAAAATCCACCCCTTGAAAGATACCTACCAATTCATGCTCCTGATATTGCGCATCACCATGCTGTTTAACCCGCTACGCATCTTTATGCCGGCCTTTTTCTTTACTTCGCTGCTGACCCTGGTTTCCCTGGTGCGGGATATCTACCTGGTCAACCTGACCGACACCTCGGTGATGCTGATCATCTTTTCCGTTATCATTTTATTGATCGGGCTGCTGGCGGACCTGGTCGATAAACGCTCTTAGGATGGAGATGAAGCTCTCCAGCCTATTTCCCGGGCAAAAATTCCGGCGCTTTATCCTGTCCGGTGCCGGTGTGCTGGCTTTCAGCCTGGTTTTTACCTTTCTCTTAACCGAGAAGGCCGGTCTATACTACCTAACGAGTTATATCATTGTGTTGACCGGCAGCACGCTGGCCAACTTCATAATAGGCTCCCGGTTCGTGTTTAAGACACAGGAAAGACACCTGCCGCGCTTTGCCTATTACCTGTTGGCCCTGGGCCTGTTCTACCTGGCCGATATCGGTTCTACCCGGGCTTTCACCGAAATCATCGGCCTGCACTATGCGCTCTCCATCACCCTATCTAAGATAATCCTGTTCTTTGTTAAGTTCATCCTCTATGACCGGATATTGTTCACAGATACCTCATTCTTGTACCGGGGGCGACATGGTTAAAATCATCGCCGCCCTCCTGGAGACGGCCCTTATTTTGGGCGCCGCTTTTGGCCTGGCTTTTTTTGTCAAGCGGGACTGGTTCTCCTCGACGCTCGATTTCGCTGTGCTGCGCATCACCCTGGGCCTGGGCCTGATCGCCCTGGCCACCCTGGCAGCCGCTGCTTTGCATGTGATCGGACTGGGTTTCTTTATCCTGGTCCTGGCCGGCGGCAACCTGCTGCTGGTCAAAGAACGGAAGAATTTAACCGCTATCTGTGGCGAGATCTCCTTTTCTTGGTACTGGCTGCTCATCCTGCCTTTCCTCCTGGTCAACCTGTTCTACAGCTTTTTCCCGCCCACTTTTTACGATTCTTTACTCTATCACCTGGCTGTACCGCAGTATTACCTGGCCCACGGCGGCATTGTTCCCTGGCCGACCAATTTTAACGCCAATATACCGCTGAATGTGGAGATGGTCTTCCTCTTTTCCCTGCCCGGGAAAACGCTCTATGTGCCCAACTTTATTTCCTTCTTTTCCGGTTTGGGCATCCTCTGGCTGCTCTTCTCCTGGTACCGGCGCCACTTTTCCCGCCGTTTCTTTATCTTGCCCCTGCTCCTGTTTTATACCATCCCGGAAGTGGGCTTCCTGTCGTCATCGGCCAAGAGCGATATGCTGGGTATGCTTTTTCTCCTGGCCGGCGTGCGCCTCTTCTTCTATTACCTGGAAGAACAGCAGCGGCGCGCTTTTTTGATCTTATCGGCCCTCTTTTGGGGGCTGGCCATCGGCAGCAAGTACATCTTTGCCTTTTACCTGGCGGCCTTGCTGGTACTCTTTCTCCTGGTTTATCGAGGGCTAGCCTTTAAGAAAAAACTCGCCGCCGTCATCGTCATTTCCCTGCTGGTCATTCTCTGCCTTTCCCCCTGGCTAATCAAGAACGGCATCATCACCGGGAATCCTCTGTACCCTTACATGAATAGCCTATTCCCCAGTTCATCCTGGGGGGCGGCCCAGGCGGAGAGTTTTTCCACTGCCCTGCAACGGGGCAGCAGCCACTCTTTATGGGATTACCTGCGTTTCCCGCTGGAGATTTTCCTCATCCCCTACGGTTACGGCATGACCGCGGTGCTGGGGCTGCTCTTCCTGGTGTTCTCGCCCTTTGCCTTTTTTTCTCTCAAAGAGCCCGTCTTAAAGCTGCTGGCCGGTACAGCCGTTTTATCCTTTCTCCTGCTCTTGCCGTTCGCCATGGTGCCGCGCTATTTCCTGTCCAGCTTCCTGCTCCTCTGCCTGCCGATGGCGGCCGGTGCAGAAAGGGCCCTGGCCCGGACCGGATGGCTCAAAAGTATCGTCATCACGGCCCTGGCCGTGCTGTTGCTGGCCAATTTGATCCTGTTGGCCGATTTGCAGGAGAAATACACCAACGGGTTGGCTTATGTGACCGCCCGGATGAGCGGCAAACTGAAGGGAGAAGGCGCCAAATACCTCTATATGGTGCCGTATTACCGGGCCGCCGAGTACATCAACCGGCACCTGGGGCCAGCGGAACGGGTGATTTTCCTGGGCGAGGAGCGCACCTTTTACGTAGAGCGCAACTTTATCGCCAGCTCATTTAACGACCGCCACCTGCTGCTCGATATTTTAAAGGAAAAGCCGGATTTTAAAGAATTCCTGGCCGCTTTAAAGGGTAATGGCATCACCCATATCCTATACTGCCCGGCGGGTTTAGAGCGCATGGGCCGCATGTCCCCGATCTACCGCCTGGACCCGGCGCTAAAAGCCAGGCTCGACGATTTCCTCTCCCGCCTGCCCGTCATCTTCCAGGACAAAAACTATCTCCTGCTGGCCATAGCACTCTCGCCCCTAACATGCCCTTGACAGGCGGGGCCATTTAAACCCAAACCTGGGCCGATTTCTTCGGGGGATGGTTAAAATTTTGGCTGGAAAGAGAATACCAATCGACTGGGTTTTGTGGTAAAATATTATCTTTAATTAAGAAAGGCAAATGAGGCTTAAATGAAACGAAGTAATCTTTATCCTCGGGCCAGCGACGGTCCGCGGAAAAGCTGCGCTGTCGGTGTCTGGTTGCCGGTAATTTCCCTGGCTTTCCTTATCCCGGCTTTTGTAGGCGGCTGTTCGCTGGAAAAATTCGCCATGAAAAAAGTGGCCGATGCCCTGACCGCCCCAGCGGGCGGCCGGGTATTTACCGGCGACAATGATCCGGAGCTGGTGGGCGATGCGTTACCTTTTGCCATCAAGATGTATGAATCCCTGCTCGAGGCGATACCCAATCACCCGGGCCTGCAATTGAAGACCGGCAGCGTCTATATCATGTACGCCAACGCTTTCCTGTACACACCGGCCACCATGTTGACCGAAAGCCGATATAAAGAGCAGGAATTTTTGTTCAAAAGGGCCAAGAACCTCTACCTGCGGGGCCGGAATATTTTGCTACAAGGGCTGGACAAGAGGCACCAGGGATTTTTGGCGGCCCTGAACCAGAAGCAGTACGACCTGGCTTTCAAGACCATGAAAAAAGAGGACGTACCGTTTCTCTATTGGGCTGGCGCCGGTTGGCTGGGCGCTTTTGCTATCGACCCGTTCGATATGGACCTGGGGATCTCGATGCCCAAAGCGGCCGCTTTGATGGACAAGGTCAAGCAACTGGACGAAGGTTTCGGTAACGGCGCTATCCATGAATTCTACGCCCTGTATTACGGCTCTTTGCCCGATTACATGGGCGGCGATGTGGCCAAAACCCGGTATCATTTCCAAAAGGCGCTGGAGATTTCGGCCGGTAAATCGACCTCTGCTTACCTGGCCCTGGCCACCACCGTGTGCGTCAAAGAGCAGGACGTCGAGGAGTTCAAGGCCGTTTTAGCAAAAGCCCTGGAGGTTAACCCCGACCTGGATCTGGATAACCGGCTGCTGCACACGCTCAACCAGCGGCGGGCGCGCTGGCTGCTCGACCATATCGATGATTTTTTCCTGCTGGAGGAGGGCCAGCCGGGAAACGAAGAAAAACTTGAAAAGAATTTGGAGGGAATATGATCAAACCGATATCCATAAACTGGACCAGGCGGGTTGCCCGGTGCCTGGTCTGGCTCTTGCTCCTGGCCTGGCTGCCGCTCTCGGCCACCCTGACCATCAAGATCGGCAGTGTGGCCCCGGAACGCTCCCCCTGGGACAATGCCTTAAAAGAGCTGGGCCGGGAATGGTCCCGCATCACCCAGGGAAAAGTGGAATTAAAGATATATTCGGGCGGCATTGTCGGCAGCGAAGATGATATGATCCGTAAGATGCGCGTCGGTATGCTCGGCGGGGGCGGTTTTACCAACTGGGGTCTGTGCAAATTGTACAACGATATCTATGTGCTCAATACCCCTTTCCAGTTTGAATCGGAAGCAGAACTCATTTATGTCCTGGAAAAGATGATGCCCCTCTTTGAAAAGAAGATCGAGGAAAAGGGCTATAAGTTTATCATCTGGACGATGGCCGGCTGGGTGCAGATGTTCAGCAAACATAAAGTCGTTTACCCGGACGATTTAAAGAATCACAAGATCTCGTTTGCCACCGGCGAGCCGCAAATGGAGCAGTTCTGGAAAAAAGGGGGATTCCAGATTATCCCCAACGAGATGAAGGACATGATGATGGCTTTACAGTCCGGCATGGTCAATGCCTTTTACCTGCCGCCCCTGATCGCCGCTTCGGGCCAATATTTTCCCCAGGCGCCCCACATGCTCTCCTACCGCATTGCCCCGTTGCTCGGCGGTATTGTTTTAACGGACAAAGTCTGGCAGCAGATACCGGATGAGTACAAGACGGAGATGTTGGCGGTTACCCAGAAGATGTCGAAAGAAGTTTATGAAAAGACCCAGAAACTGGAACTAGAGGCTATCAAAAAAATGGTAGAAAATGGCCTGGTGATCAATCAAACCTCGCCGGAGGCAGAAAAAATGTGGCGCGAGTCCGCTTCCGATCGCCTGGATACCCTGATCGGCAAGGCGTTTTCAAAAGAGATCTACGACCGGCTGCTGGCCTATTTGCGGGAGTACCGCAATGCCCATGGAAAAAAACAGTAAACAAACCCGGGGTATATTTGGATTTTTTCACCAGATCGAAGATGTGGCCGCTTTCCTGGCGATATTTTTCCTGGCTCTGATCCCGACGATAGAGGTGGTGGCCCGTAAATTTTTCCATACCGGTATGGCCAACTCCACCCCCTACACCTATCACCTGGTGGTGCTGATCGCCTTTATCGGGGGCATGATCACTTCGCGGGAAAACCGGCACCTCTCTTTATCCCTGGACTTAAAGCTGGGCGACCGCCTCAAACTGTGGACCCATACCTTAACCGCTTTTTTGGGTACCACCCTGGCCACCGCTTTCGCAATCAGTTCTCTTTCATTTATACTGAATGGTTTTCAGCCCGGGGAAAAGGTCGGCCCTTTCCCCATCAAACTCCTGGTCATGATCATGGCCGTCGGTTACCTGGTGATGGCCTGGCGTTTTATCGTTCACCTACCCAAAGGTTCCCTGGCGCGTTACCTGGCTGCCCTCGGTTTTTTGTTGGGGGCGCTGATCGCCATCGGATCGCTGTCCAATGTCCTGTCTTATTTCCTGGCCAAGCAACCGGCTGTGCTGGACTCCCTGGTCTCATTTTCCCAACGTCTGAACGCCTCGCTCTATGTGCCGCTGATTATCCTGCTGATCGCCTCGGCCGTATTCGGTACACCGATATTTATCATCCTGGGCGGCATCGGTTACTTGCTCTTTGCCGGGCACGGCCAGCCCTTAGAGGTCATCCCCAATGAGGCTTACGCCATGCTGACCAGCCATTCCATACCGGCCATACCGTTGTTTGCTTTTACCGGCTTTATCCTGTCGGAAAGTAAGGCCGGGGAGCGATTGGTCAGACTCTTTAAAGCCTTTTTCGGTTGGATCCCGGGCGGCATGGCCATCATGTCCATCCTGGTGTGCACTTTTTTTACCACCTTTACCGGCGCTTCGGGCGTCACCATCCTGGCCCTGGGGGCCCTGCTCTCCTTTATCCTGATCGGCGGCAAGTATTCCAGGCATTTCAGTACCGGCCTATTAACCGCTTCGGGTAGTATCGGTCTCTTGTTTCCCCCCAGCCTGCCGATCATCATTTATGGGGTAACGGCCCAGGTCAGCATCAAGGATATGTTCCTGGGCGGTATCATCCCGGGCGCGGTAATGGTGCTGACCCTGATCGTCATGGGCATCATCTATGCCACCCGGAGAAAAATCCCCAGGGAAGCCTTCCACCTGAAAGAGGCATTGTCTGCCCTGCGGGAATCGATCTGGGAAATACTCTTACCGATCGTCATTATGCTGAGCTTCTTCGGCGGTCTGACCACCCTGGTGGAGAGTAGCGCCATTGCCGTTCTTTACTCCCTGCTGGTGGAGGTGGTCATCCACCGGGATATCAAGATCAAGGATCTCACCGGGGTGATGCGCAAGTGTATCCCGATTCTCGGCGGGGTGTTGACCATCCTCGCTTTGGCCAAAGGGCTGGCCTACTATATCGTCGATGCCCAGATACCCATGCAATTGACCGCCTGGGTGACGGCCAATATCGGCTCAAAGTATGTCTTCTTGCTCATCTTAAACCTGGCCCTGCTGGTTACCGGCTGTTTTTTGGATATCTTCTCGGCCATCATGGTGGTGGTGCCCTTGATATTGCCGCTGGGAGAAATCTTCGGTATCCACCCGGTGCACCTGGGGATTATATTCCTGGCCAACCTGGAGCTGGGTTACTTAACCCCGCCGGTGGGCCTGAACCTGTACCTGGCCGCTTACCGGTTCGAACAACCGATGGTCAGGATTTACCGGGATGTTTTTCCCTTCCTGGTGGTGCAATTACTGGCTGTGTTATTGATTACCTATCTCCCCTTCCTGACCACCGCCCTTTTATGAGTCTCAATCTTTAAAAAAGAAAACCCGGCAGCGACCCGCGTCACCGGGTCGCTGCCGGGCGTACAAACCATCGATCGCTTATGTAGCCACGGACCTAAAACGGATAAAGAATTTAGATATAGATAGTCTCTTTTAGCTGTTGAAGTTTTTTGGGTAACTCTTTCTGGAATTTCTTCATCGCCTCTTTTACTTTCTCATTTATCTTCTCGGGGGCAATGACGATCTTCTTTTCCCCCTTTTCCAGCATCTTCATTTCCGGGAGATGGAACATCTGGACACCGGGACGTTCGCCGAGCTCCACTTTCACGGTTTCCTGCTTCTTTTGGCGGATGACTTTGACTTCGATCTTGTCTCCGATCTTTAATTCGGCCAGGATGCGGCTGACATCCGCCGGTTTGCCGACCGCTTCGCCATCGACTTCCTGGATCACGTCCCCGCCTTTCAGACCGGCCTTATTCGCCGGGCTATCCTTTTCGACATCCAGGATTAATGCCCCCTCGCCGGCTTTGACCCCAAAATAGGGTGCCAGATCTTCGTTGAGTTCCTGCAATTGGACGCCCAGGTAGGCGCTCTTCCCGGTAAAGAAGGCAAAATCGAGATCTTTCGCCTCGAATTTTCCCAGGGTGACGGTCAAATCAACCGGCTTGTTGGCCCGCAGGAGCTTGATCTTGGCCTGGAATCCGGGCGCCAATGAGCGGATGATCTGGGTCACTTCCTCGGGTTCGGTCATTTTTTCACCATTCACAAACTGGATGACATCGCCCTTCTTAATACCGGCCTTCTCTGCCGGTCCCTCTTTAACCACATCGGTTACCAGCACGCCGTGGCCGATGCCCAGATCCTTCTTATCCTGGTGCGACAAACTATTGATCGAGACGCCCAGGTAGCCCTGTTCAGCTTTCTTCTCGGTAGCCGCCAGATACCCGGCCCCCACCACCAGTATGGCCAAAAGAATGGCCGATACCACACTTCTTCTAGTTGCTACTGTGTTCAATTTGTTCACGTTAAACCTCCTATTTTTCTCAATCTGATTTTAATTTCAATACCCTTATGATGCAAAATCTGCCCAAAAAGTTTCACTTCCAAAAAAATCTCCACTCCCGAATTTGAGTGTCAGACAATTTTTCTCTTGACAATAGCTTCTCCTTTGATTAAAATGAGCCTGTAGATAGACCAATCATAAAAGGTAATGAAATATTTTAACAACGACATGATGACGAGTTTTAGCATCGATGTCGGAGGAAAAATCTGATGGCACAGGCAGATTTATTGGTGGATTTATTCAAAAATGCCAGTAATGGCGATCAGTTGGCTTTTCGCAAAACCGCCGAAACTATGATTCAGGAAGAGAAAACCAAAGGGCATCGAGTGCTGGCGGATCGACTGGTCAAATCCTTGCAGCCAAGCACAATCGGGATGGGACGCGGCCCCGCGCCAAAGCAGAACGGCAGCAACGGCCAGCATAAGGATTTGATCTTCGAAATGACGCCAATGCGCTCGCTCGATAGTCTTGTATTACCCGACAAAATCCGGGAACAAATCAAGGAGGTCGTAGAGGAACAGCATCGCGCCGAATTGTTGCACGCGCATAATTTGCGCGCACGTAACCGGGTTTTGCTTGCCGGACCACCGGGAAATGGGAAAACAACTTTGGCCGAGGTACTGGCTTATGAGTTGATGTACCCCTTGTTCGTCGTTCGTTACGAAACATTGGTGGGAAGCTACTTGGGGGAAACTTCCAGCCGCCTGAAACATTTGATGGACTACGCCAAGACCCAGCGTTGCGTACTGTTTTTCGACGAGTTCGAAACGCTCGGCAAAGAGCGAGGAGACACACATGAAACAGGAGAAATCAAGCGGGTGGTGAGTTCGCTGCTTTTGCAAATTGATGATTTGCCAGATTACGTGGTGGTAGTTGCGGCTAGCAATCACCCGGAATTGTTGGATAGAGCAGTATGGCGACGATTCCAATTACGCATCGAATTGCCCATGCCGACACGCCAGCAACTGATACGACATATCGAATCCATCGGTCAGCGGTGCCAAATCAATTTCGGTTATGAACCCGAGACATTGGCGAAATACATGCTGGGACTCAATTTTGCTGAGGTTGAAGAGTTCTGCCTGAGTGTGGTGCGCCGAGCAGTGCTTGATAAGAAAAGCGATAACGCCCAATCCATTACGCGGCTCAAATTGGAACAGTGGCGGGATAGATTAAAACCGGTGGCGAATAATCAGGAGGGGGGTGAATAACCTATGCCAAATCATCTTCCTCTTCTAATTTTTCCTCGCGCAAAGACAATCGCCCCTCCCAAAGGGGATGGTTTTCCGCAGAGTAAACCACATTTTCCAGGGCACGCCAGGCAAGTTGATCGTCTATCCAGACAGTTGGATGAGTTAAAGCAGGATTTTTCTAAGTACAAGGCGAGCGTCAGTGGTGTAGTGGCCGGGCTTGAGCCGGAGACAGTGTTGGTGATAGAGATTGCTGGTAACGTTGAAGATTTCAAACGAGCAGTGGATGCCACCGAAGGGCTGGAATGGCTCGGAGAATGGGATATTGAAGATATCGATCCTGACGGTGATTTTTACGAAAATCCGAAAATTGGAGTTGATTTTTTCAAGAATAAAATTGGCGGCATATCCGATAAAGCGCAATCGAAAGAAATCCGAGAGATTCTAAAAGAAAACAAAATCATCAATGATGATGGAAAAATAGTTGTCGACAAGATACCGCCATTATCGTTACCTGGCCATTTGAGTCATCTCCAAACTGAGATCATCAATGCCATTTACGATGCAAAAAAAAGCAAGAAGATGGGCGGACGACTTTTTTTATCTTTTAGTAATGAGCAAGGTATGGCTGAGTTGCAGAGGTTATGGCAACGATGGAAAAAAGAGCAACAGTTACCGCGAGGGAAAACCAAATGGCGCGACGTCTTTGCCCAGACTCTAAAAATCCGGCGTTGGGGAATTGAAGAAACCCTGCGCGAAACCGGCATGATAGACCGCTGGCGTAATTTGCTTGATCCTATTAATCCGGCTCAAGATATCCATTGCCAGATCGAATTGTTCTACCGGCAGAATCCTGCGAAGCGAAAACAGAACGAGGCAACAATTACCGCGCTGCTATCGGAAATGGGAGGTCAAGCACTCAGTTCATTCATCGACATCCCGGACATAGCCTTCCATGCAGTCAAAGCCACACTGCCCACCGATAAGGTGCGCTACCTTTTAGATATGCTGAAATCACCAGATACCGATATTGATTATAAGTTGTTCAAGTTTCCAGGGGTAATGTATTTCCGTCCGACAGGACAAAGTCTGGTGGTTTCGGGGGATGAAGTTGGCAAACACGGGGAGTTCCCCGAAGGCAGCCCGGAATTGCCGCCAGCGGTCGCTATTCTTGATGGTGTACCGAACCTCTTGCATAAGGCACTGAAAGATCGATTGCTATTCGACGATCCCGATAATTTGGCAGGCGAATATCAGCCCGGAGAGAAAAGACATGGCACGGCCATGGCCTCCCTGGTGGTGCATGGGGAGTTGGTGGACGGCCTATTTGCCCCGTTGATCCGCCAGGTATATCACTTGCCGGTAATGCAGCCCAATCCGCAGGCCAGGAGTTTTGGCAAGCAAGAGGAGCATTTTCCTGACGAGATTTTTTTCGAAGACCGTATTGAACGAGCCGTGCGCCGCATGTTCGAAGGAGAAGGCAACGTCCCCGCGCAAGCCCCAGGCATCAAAATTATCAATCTTTCGATCGGCGACACGGAACGTCCCTTTATCCACACCTCCAGCCCATGGGCAAGGCTGCTTGATTGGCTATCCTGGAAGTACCGCGTGTTGTTTTGTGTGAGCGCTGGGAATTTCGAGGGCGACATTAGAATCGACATCCCGCACAACGAATTTTCTGCCTTATCCGATGAGCAGAAAGTCGCCCATGTACTGAAGTGCATTGAGCAGCAACTATCCGAACGGTGCTTGTTATCGCCTGCGGAATCGTTGAATGCAATTACAGTCGGCGCTCTGCATACAGACGAATCCCGTGGCTATGAGCCAGGGCAACGTATAGACCTACTGCCCAACGGAGTCCTGTTCAGCCCTATTTCCCGTTTCGGGTACGGCTTCCGTCGCTCCATCAAACCTGAGATTCTTTTCCCTGGTGGGCGGCAGCTTTATAAAGCACCTTACAAAGTCAGCGATAAACAATACCCTATCGATACCGGTCTACGTGAGCCAGGTCAACAGGTGGCCTGGGATAGCGCACAAGAGGGTGAGCTTGCAAAAATGGTGTACACCCGTGGTACCAGTAATGCCACGGCCCTGGCGACACGGAGCGGGGCCAGGATTTACGAGGTTCTGGCCCAATTGCAGGTGGAACACGGGGAGCAGATTCCCGATAACCTGATGGCGGTGCTCATTAAAGCACTGCTGGTACATGGCGCGCAACATGACCAACAAACCAAAAAAACATTGACAGACTCGCTAAGAACTAAAAAAAATTCGCATCGCTTAAAAGAGATAATAGCGCGCTACATTGGCTATGGTGCAGTAAATATCGAGAGAGTACTTGCTTGTACCGAGCAACGGGCTACAGTCATTGGCTGCGGTGAAATAAGCGGAGACCAAATTCATGAATATCGTTTTCCTTTGCCACTCGGTCTGTCGGGCAGAAAGGAGTGGCGACGAATGGTGATCACCCTGGCCTGGTTTTCACCGATCAATTCTACCCATCGGAATCTCCGAGAAGCAAAACTTGAGCTCAAGCCAGGTGAGAGATGGGACAAGTTACCTTTGAAGCTCAAAAGAGTTGATTCAAATGACGACCATGTATTACGAGGCACCGTACAACACGAAATTCTTGAAGGTGAAAAACAGATATCTGTCTACGAGGAAGATGGACATATTTTGTTGCGTGTAACATGCAAGGCTGATGCGACTGAGAATCTGGATGATGCAATCCCGTATGGATTGGCTGTCACGATAGAGGTTGCTGAGGGCGTTGATATCTCCATTTATCAGCAGATTCGCGCCAGTATCAAACCGCAAGTGGCTATTGGCGCATCTGTGGAGAACATGTAATAGTCTCGGTAGGGGGCGGGCTACCCCGGTAAGAACCAGGCGGATGATTTAGAACCAATTTATGGGTTGACTTTCAGGGCAGGTCGTATATAATTAGCTTTCTTTCATCGATACGAATAGACTATTTCCCCTGGCCGGTAACGCCAATGGAAATGATAAGGAGACAGCGATGATTAAACCACACGGTTCCGACCGTTTAAACCCTTTGTATGTCCGGGATAAATCGACCAGGGAAAAATTGCTCCAGGAAGCGGACAAGTTGCCTGGCCTGCTGATCGACTCCGGGGCCGCCGCCAATGCCGTCATGCTGGGCAGCGGTTACTTTAATCCATTGACCGGATTTATGAACCGGCAGGACGCCCTGTCGGTGGCCGAGAAGATGTTCACCCAATCGGGGCTATTCTTCCCGGTGCCGATCTTGAATATGGTCAAAGATGCGACAACGGTCAAAAACGCCAAGCGCATCGCTTTGCGTGACCCCAATATCGACGGTCACCCGGTCCTGGCCATCCAGGAGGTGACTGCGGTAGAACAGCTCTCGGAGGAAGAGAAACGCTTCATCACCGAGAAGGTATTCCGCACTTTAGACCCGAATCATCCGGGGGTGGCCAACTTTATGGGCCAGGGAAATTTTGTGCTCTCGGGCCCGATCCAGGTATTAAACTTCTCTTACTTCGAGCAAGAATTCCCGGAGACCTTTCGCACCGCCGACCAAATCAGGCAGGAAATCGCCGGCCAGGGCTGGGAAAAGGTGGTGGCTTTCCAGACCCGTAATCCAATGCACCTGGCCCATGAGGAGTTGTGCCGGATGGCCAAAGAAGAGGTGGGGGCCGACGGTATCCTGATCCACATGCTGCTCGGTAAGCTCAAAGAAGGCGATATACCGGCAGATGTGCGGGATGCGGCCATCCGCAAGATGGTCGAGCTCTACTTCCCGCCCCACACCGTGCTGATCACCGGTTACGGGTTCGATATGCTCTATGCCGGGCCACGGGAGGCGGTTCTCCACGCCGTATTCCGCCAGAACGCAGGCTGCACCCACCTGATCGTCGGTCGGGACCATGCCGGCGTGGGGAATTACTACGGCCCGTTCGATGCCCAGGAGATATTTAAAAAAGAGGTACCCAAAGGGGCGCTCCAAATCGAGATTTACAATGCCGATCATACGGCCTGGTCCAAGAAGTTGAACCGGGTGGTGATGATGAACCGGGTCACCGATCACGGTAAAGATGATTTTATTATGCTTTCAGGCACCAAAGTGCGGGACATGCTCTCCCGGGGCGAAACGTTGCCGCCGGAATTTAGTCGACCGGAAGTGGCAGAGATTCTTGGACGATATTACCGCTCCGTGGCTGAAGGTTGAGCCGGCGTGTAAACCGGGGATTGACCAACAATTTAATGGCCCGCGGCCGGGTAGACACCTCTATCCGTCCATCGGTCTGATGGATTTCCCCATCGATCTGGATTTCCAGCGGATGGGGAGAATGGATGGTAAATTTATCATCCCTAAAAACGCTGACATTATCGGACTGCTGGTTTTTTTGCCGCTTGAACTGGATGAGACCCTGGATAAAATGGGGCAATGTCGGCGCATGGATGACGCAGCAATCGAGTTTGCCGTCCACCGGGCTGGCATGGGGGCTTAAGCGAAACTCCCGGGCGCAGACGGAGGTATTGTAAAAGATCACGAAGGGGGAGTAAATGGCATTGGTGGCATTGGCCTGTTTCAGGTCGAACCTGACCGGCACGATATTGTTCCGGTAAGAGTGGTAAAAACCGCTGATGGCCACAAATGGCTGGGTCATCGAAGAAAAACGATTCAGGAGAGAATGCTTCTTCATCCAATCGACCACATAGCGATTAATGGTTACTCCCAGGCCGAGACTGGCCTGGACCAGGAAGAAAGTCGGCTCATCATGGAGCCTGGAATTGATCACCCCGACATCCAGGTCGATGGTATGGCCGGCCCTGATGGCGGCGCAAGCCTGGTCCAACCGGAGCACGCCGATTTCCCTGGCCAGGTCGTTGATCGAGCCCAGCCCGATCACGCCCAGGGTATTGCCCCGCTGGAGACGAATAATCTGGGAGGCGATCAGGGTAATGGTGGTATCCCCACCGGCGCCCACGATCACCGGGTAATCCCTGGACACCTGGGCAGCAGTCCGGACCAGGTGCTCTTCGCTCTGGGTGACAAACATCTTGTACCTGATGCGGTTGGCATTCAGATAGGCTTCCAGAAGCGGCTTTTTCCTGGCTGCTTTGCCTTTGCCGGAAGAAGGATTAAAAATGATGGCGATCTCACCCATATCCTGGCGAGTCTTCTCAGTGTCCCTGAGCAACAATCTTTGCGCTCGTGGCGACACTCTTTTTTTCTGGATCGCTTCCATTTTATCTTCCAATTTATTCAACACTTTATTGTAAGGATTTTTTAAGTAATTTTCAAGATTTTTTGGTATAAAATTTAAAATTCTTTAGCGAATTCCAAAGAAGTGCCCAGGAAGGGGGGATGGGGCCGGGGGAGCGATCTCCCCCGGCCAGGGACCGGGTTTATTCAAACCAGATCTTTACATGTTCGTCTTCTTCATCGACCTCAAGCAGGGTCATGGGCCCGGATTTCTTGAGATCCTGGACGATCTTTTTCAGGTTGATGTTGCATTTGTCTTCGATCTTGATATCCCCATTGGTGGAATCGGCCAGGATTTCCACCAGGGAAAAGGGAAGCTTTAAGGTCACGGTGACCTTTTTCGCTTTCTTATCGAAGACCTCGATCCGCAAGAAGCTGACATTCTTTGACAGGCTCTCGTCGCCTCTAACCGACTCTGCTTTCTTGATCGCCTGGTAATCGGCGGTCGCATCGGCGGACGCCGGCGATCCCCAATACAACAGGGTCAAAGCCAGTAAAATCATTAAGATAATCGTTCTTTTCATGTTTGATCCTCCTTTTGAATCATATTTGGATGTTAATTTTTTTCTTATTGAAATTATACAAAGGCCGGTGTTCATGTGTCCCCCTTAATCGATCCAGATTTTGATAATCGTATCCTCTACGTCGATGCTGAGGATTTCCCGGGTCTTTACCAGCATATCCAGGATGCGGTCGAGATCATAGCCCTTATCCCTGATCTTCTTTTTTTCCGGGTCGGGTATGGATTCCAGGGCCAACTGCGCCAGGGCAAAGGGGATGTTCAGGGCAAAAGTCTGTTTCCTTAGTTTTTTATCGTACCCGGTAATATGAATATAATGGATATCGGCATTCCGGGCCCGGGGCAGATTTTTCAAGTACTCCGGGTCGATACGCATCAGGGCGATCCGGGCACGGTCGGTCAACTCCTGCTCCTTTTCCCCGCCAATAATCGCCCGCAGCACCGGCACAGCCAGGGCGGCCACTTTTTTGTCCCGGGCATAGCTGAGCTTAAAAGCCGCATAATTGCGGATACTCCAGTCTTTCCTCTCCAGGAAACCGGCGATATCTTCCAGGTGACTCTTCCCGCCTTTCTCATACAAGATGAAATGAATATCGATCAGGGCAATGGCGGCTTCCTCTTTCAGGCTATCGTTCGGGGACACGGTCATGAAGGTCTTATAGACCGACAATGCCTCCGGGAACCGGGTCAACTCTTCCAGGCACTTGCCCTTGTAAAATAGGGCGTCGGCATAAAACCGGCTCTTCGGGAACCGGGCTATCAACTGGTCCAGGCCATCTAATGCCTTGAGCCATTGTTTATCGAAGAGCTCCAATTTGGCCTGGTTAAACAGCGCCTGGTCGTCCTGGGTTTCCGAAAACCCGGTTAGAAACAGCCCCAGTACCAGGGTCAGTATAATAAAACCTTTTTTCATCATGTTAAACCTCACTGTAGACGATATCTTTGCCGATGAGCCTGATTTTAAAGAGCAACCGCTCCCGGCGGACATAATCCTGTAGGCGGCTAACCTGGGTGCAGGAGGCCCCATCATCCAGGGCCAGTATTTCATAGAGCAGCCAATCGATCTGTTTGAAAAGGCCCCTGGCGCTCATCAATTGCGGATCATGCAGGTAGTCGTCGAAATAGCGACTCTGCTGGAGCATGGTCCTCACCCGGTTCCGGTTCAACTGGTCTACATCCACCTGCCCGCTTCCCGGGTCGCACGATCTCATCAGATCGGTCAGCAATATCTGGGCATTGGTCAAATAGTTGCTTAACTCCTTTTTCCCCAGGGTGGTCTGGAGCACCGACCAGGAGACCTGGGGTTCAGAGGATAAGACCGGCAAAGGACCTTTTACTGCCAAGGGGGAAAAGAGCAGGTAACCCAGGCCGATACCCAGGATAAACAAAGTTGCGGCCATGGGAACAAGGATTTTCCAGGCCAGTGCCCTGGACGGCATCCTGCCCATGGTCCGGCTTTTGACATAGCGGTGGATAGCGTGCGCTTGCTCCGCCCAATCGATCGACGCTTCGACCATATCGGCCCCGGCAACCAGGCCGGCCAGGCCTTTAGAAACTTGCGCCTGCCGGTTGTAGGCGGCCCGGCAGTTGGAGCACGATTCCAGGTGCCGGGTCAACCGTTGCTTATCCGCCGGCGACAATTCCCCGTCTTGCCCGGCGAAGAATAATGGTTGGATATGGCGACACTCTTTCATTCGCTCACCTCGTAATGGGCCAATTTTTTTTGCAGGCTTTTGGATGCCCGGTGGTGCAGGGATTTAGCGGTACCCACCGATATCTTCAGCACCTGGGCGATTTCCTGGTATTTGAGTAGGTTGTAGTGTTTCATGACAAAAACCAGCCTCTGCCTGTTGGATAGGCCGGCGATACCCTCTTTCAGGCTCTGCTCAAAACTGTCGCGATCGACCCGGTCTTCGGATTTTACCGCGGTTTGGCCCCATTTCTCCACGAGCTCGAAGACGTCTTGCTGATGGGTTTTGCGGTGCTTGAATTTCCGGTAGGCATCGATACACAGGTTCTTGGAAATGCGCAGGAGCCAATTCTGGAAACTGGACCGTTCATCGTAGCGGTCGATCTTTTCATAGACCTTCAGAAACGTTTCCTGGACTATTTCCATGGCTTCATCCCGATCCTGGAAGAACCCCCATGCCAGCCGGAAAACCTTCTTCTCAAAGAGGAGAATAAGCTCATGGAAAGCTTGCTGATCGCCCTCTTTGATCTTAAGGATAAGCTGCCTCTCAGCGAGGTTATCGACATGGGTCACCTCCGTCATATTTTTTCTTTTACCCGGCCATTACCGGCCGGCCGGGTTTTTTTGCCTCTTACCGGCATAATCGATTCTTCATGCAACATCCAGTACTCCGTCAGATGAAATCCCTTGATTTTTGGGTTTCATATAAAGAAACGTTTCCCGACCGGCCAGGGTTTACAAAAAAATTAACACGCCCCACGAATATTTGCCCGGGATTTGTTGGAAGACCTGAATCACCCGCCTGGGGTAATGGCGATCACCTAAAATAGCGCCCTATAAAAGTGTCGCCCTGGAGTTTTTACCGCTTGACTGGTTGAATTTGGGTACTGAATTTGATATAAATAAGGTATGGAAGAAATAAGTGTGCTGTTAATCGATGATGAGAAGAATATCCTTGAATCGATCAAGATGGTGCTCAACTATGAGAATTACCCGGTTGAAACAACCAACAACGGTGTGGACGGCCTTTACCTGTTCAAGAAAACGAAATTCGATATCGTTATCCTGGATGTAAAGATGCCGGGCCAGGACGGACTGGAAGTGCTCAAAAACATGAAGGAGATCAACCCTTTCTCCGAGATTATTATGATCTCCGGTCATTCGGGTATCGAAGAGGCGATGAATGCGGCCCGGTTGGGGGCCTTCGATTTCCTGGAAAAGCCGATATCGAGGGATAAGCTGATCCTGACCGTGCGGAATGCGGCAGAAAAAGTAAAACTGCTCAAGGAAAACTACAACCTAAAGACGGTCTCCGAAGAGAAGTACCGCCTGGTGGGCGATTCCCCGGCGATTAAGAAGTTGAAAGAGACGATCCAAAAAGTGGCACGCACGAATTCTACCGTTTTGATTACCGGGCAGAGCGGCACAGGCAAAGAGTTGATCGCCAGGAGCATCCATCGACAATCGCCACGCCGGAATAATAAATTTGTCCAGGTCAACTGTGCGGCGATACCGGACGAATTGATCGAGAGCGAGCTTTTTGGCCACGAGAAAGGCTCTTTTACCGGGGCATACGAAAAGAAGATCGGCAAATTCGAAAATGCCCATAGGGGCAGTATTTTCCTGGACGAGGTGGGCGATTTGAGCCTGAGGGCCCAGGCCAAAGTGCTGCGGGTATTGGAAGAAGGGGAGAGCCAGCGGGTGGGCTCGGCTGAGATCAAAAAGGTCGATGTGCGGGTCATTGCCGCCACTAACAAAGATTTAAAAGAGGAGATCGGGGGCGGCCGTTTCCGGGAAGACCTATTCTTCCGCTTAAATGTGGTGCCGATCCATTCGCCCTCCCTGGCCGAGCGCCGGGAAGATATACCGCTGCTCATCGAGCATTTTACCCGCTTTTTTTCGGAAGAGAGTAATTATAGGCCGAAAAAATTTACCCCGGAAGTCATGGAATCAATCAGGCAATTCGATTGGAAGGGGAATGTGCGGGAGCTGCGGAACCTGGTGGAGAGGCTCTTGATCATGAGCGAGGGTGATCCGGTGACGGTAGATGACCTGCCCGAGCAAATGCTGGAGGCAAAAGTCAAGGCGCCTTTCTCTTTTAAAGACATCACGTTGTGGAAAGATTTTAAGGTGCTATCGGAAAAGTATTTCCTGGAGGAGAAATTAAAGGAATACAGGTACAATATTGCCCGTACGGCCCGGGAAATTGATCTTCCCCGCTCGAACCTCTATAAAAAAATTGAAAATATTGGTATAATGTTACCTCAACACCTGGAAGCAGATGAAGAATCGCCTGACCTGGAAGATCAGGAGGAAAGTCCGGGCTCCGCAGGGAATGATGGTTCCTAACGGGAACTGCCCACCAAGAATAGGTGGGTAAGGAAAGTGCCGCAGAGAATAGGCTGCCCCGGCGGCTTGGCTGCCGGGGCGATGGTGAAAAGGTGAGGTAAAAGCTCACCGTCCGGTCCTGGCGACAGGCTGGACTGAGGCAAACCCCATCAGGAGCAAGGCTAAACAAAAGGTGGTTGAGGCTTTCCCGGCCGATACCTTTGGGTTAGCCGCTAAAGCCATCGGGCGACCGGTGGTGTAGAGAAATGATTCTTCTCGACAGAACCCGGCTTACAGTCTGCTTCCAGGTCTTTTCTCCCCCCCTTGTCTAAGCAAAAAAAATTGATCGGATAAAAAACCGGGCGTGGGGCCAGGGGCTCCACGCCCGGTTTCTCAAATCAATACTTTTTGGTTAGTGGCTGGTTTTTAGAACGGGCAAGAGGCATCGGGTCTGGAGCAGGTATAAGAAGTCATGTAGCCATCGTTACACCAAATTTCATAGTGTACGATGCAAATACCGGAATCGCATCCAGAATCCAATTCGTAAGCGCCTTCGCAGCCACCGTGGGTAGAGCATTTATTGTTGCAATACGTCTGTGCCTTATTCGGGCAAAGCCCGTTGCCATCGCAAGCAAAAACGCTACCCACAAAGTTAAACACAACCACCAATAGCCCTATTGCTACCAGGGCCAGAACGAGTTTTTTCTTCATTTTACTTCCTCCTCGAATATATTTATATTTTTATTGTCATCGATGGTGAAAAACCGGCCCCCCTTTTTTAACTTAAACCGGTCTTGCTCCCGTTTCCCGATCTTGACCGCCAGCACCCGGGTCAAATTTCCCTCGACATCGAACCGGTAGAGAAGGTTGAGATTGCGCTGCTCATCCTTGCCGAACTGCAAATAGAAAAACCTCCCGTTATCGAGGTCCTGGCAAAATTCGATAAACAAATCCCGGTATACGTCGGGATTCTCCTTGATGGCGGCGGCCATTTTCCCCCGGTACAAGGCCAGGGCGTTTTGCGGCCACAGGTATTTCTCCAGGGTGATCTCATCGTTCTTTACCAGGTACAGTTTGGATGCATTCAGGTTGTATACCAGCAACCGCTCCCCGCTGAGTAAGGCTGCCCGGTAGTTGCTAAAGTAGGGAAACAGCCTCTGGCGATAGATACCGGGCGCCGGTTTAAACACCAGGAAAGAGTCGAGTTCTTCGACAGCAAGCAGTATCTTCTTTAGTTTCAAAGTGGGGTCGTAGACGTCGATGATACCGCTGTGGATGGAAGGCAAATAAAAGTTACCCTGCCGGTCCACGAGCGGCGTGGTGCATTGGATATAATTTACCGGGAAATCTTTAATGAACTTACCGTCCGGGTTGAAGCACAGGATTTTTTTCTGGCGCAGGTCGGAGGCGTACAAAAGACCGTCTTTACCGAACTCTATCCTGACATCGTTGGACTCGGCCCCGGCCGAAAATTGCCCCGGCCCGGGGCTAGCCCCGCTGGAACCGATGGCCTGGATAAAACGTAAATCCTTATCGAACCGATATATGCGGGAACCCAGGTTGTCGTACACGTAAAGGTTTCCCTGGTCATCCGCAGCCATAGAGGTGGGAAACCCCAGGAAGTAGTTTTCTTTCTCATTGGGCGCAAGCGTCCGGACCTTCTTCAGATAGACCACGGCCGCTTCGACATGGGTGAAAGCCGGGTTTTTGATCAGTGCGCCTTCATGCCGGTTCACCGGCACCAGCGCGGTCCTGGCGATTGCCGGCACCGACGCTATTGCCGCCCATACAGCCATGAATCCCAGGAAAATAGGCACCACGGTTTTTCTAGTCATACTTGGCAATCTCCTTGCGCATAAAGTCGATTAATGTGAGAATATCTGCATTATCCAATTCTCCCAACGCCAGGTAGGTGACCCGGTCCGAATAGACCAGCAATTGGGACAAGTTGGTCTTGAGACGGAAGCGGGCCAGGAACCGGTCCGGGTCCTCCGGGTAATAGAGCTTAAAATTGGCCTTCAGGTTGTCTACCTGGTTGATGAATTCCTGGAAACCGGCAATCACCACACCGTAAACCTCAACCTTACCGGCAAATTGGCCGATCAGCTTGTTGAGCAGGATAATGTTCTTATCGCAGGGGGAGCAGGGCCGCTGAAAAATATAGACCAAGGATATCTTCCCGCGGTGAATCGCTTCTTTGTCGATCTTGACCTGTTTCTCATCCAGGAGATCGAAATAGCGGATCTTTTCCCCCAAAGCCAGGAAAGGCAGGGAATTTTTCAACAATTTTATCTGCTGATCTTGCCTGAAGATGACCAGGCCGGCCAGTACCGACAAATGAAGCAGGATTATCCACAATACGGCTTTTGAAGTAAACTTAGCACCCATGCCCCGGTTGCCTCCATTGTCATGTCAAGCTTATCACACCGGAATGCGTGATGAAAGAAGAGATTACCACTACAAATTTCTTTTGTCAATAGGGGAAAAGAGAAAATCTTTAAGAAATACCGGGGCGGTCGGGAGATCCGCCCCGGTATCCTGTTATGAACTCAGTAAACCAGGTAATTGGCTGCCCAGCCGACATTGTGACAGCCGTAGGCGATCCACATATAGCCGCTTTCGCCCCAGCCGGTGCCCCAGGTATTTTTCAGACGCCAGGCGCCTTTGGTATCGTCCCAGCCGCACAGGGTGACGAAATGGTTGACATTGGCCGAGCTGGAATGGTTGAATACGCCGCTCAGGTATGCCTGGAAATAAGCATCGGCATAGACCAGGCAGGCCACTGAGCCGTAATCGTAGATGCCCTGTTTGATATTGGTGGTCGGGGCCACGCTGTAACCGTTTTTGCAGAAGTGCCAGGTATCGGCCTGGTAGGATATGATGGCCGAAGAACAGGGAGTGCCGGAGGGAAAGTTTGAAGAGAGCACGGCGCCGGTGTTGAAGAATATGTCGCTGGCAAACCAACCGTCGGTGGAATTCCAGCCATAGGGGTTGCAATCGAGCAGCCACAGCTCTGATAAACTCACCGTCACGCCATCTTTGAGTTTGATCACGCTCTCGAACATATCGGTGCTGGCAAACGGCCAACTGCTGGTGGTGGTCTGGTTGGCCACGGCCGTGGCCACGCAGGCGAGGGTGCTGGGGAGTTTGATGATCAGGGCTGTGTCTTCCATGCTAACGGGTACGGAGGGTCGGACCGAACCGCCTGTACCGGGATGAAACGATGCCTGATCGCCCTCGCCGCCGCATAATTCTCCCAGCGTGTACTGGGTGGCCGGGTTAAAACCGATCTCAAAGGTCCAACCGTTGGCGGTAATCTCGGCCCGCATCTGGGTGAGGTTCTCCTCGGTGAGTAAAGCGGCGGGTTTAACCGGGGCTTGCTGCTCCCGGTTGTCGGCCGTCAGGGCGCAAAGGAAAACCAGGGATACGATAACCAGCACAAACACAAAACCGAAACTTTTCTTAAAGGTACGCATTTTATTTCCTCCTATATTGATTTTTCTACATATTGGGACTTTTTTGGTCAGTGTTCCGAATTTTTCCAGCTCAGTTTCCCATTGTACACCCGGTTGGTTTCTTTTGTCAAGAAGTCCCTGGTTAAATTATTAAAAATCGGCCGGACGATCCGGGCCTAAGAATTACGGCTGAATCTTTCGCTCCAGAGATGGAACAGGATGAGGGGCCAGAGACGGTGGGCGTGGTTCTGCCGGTTTTGCAGGTGTTGGTCGATCATGGTGCGGATATAGGGCTCATGGAAGAGCCCGCTCTCCTTTAGCCGCTTTGTGGACAGGTATTCCAGCATCAGGTCTTTCAAGTCGGTCTTCAGCCAGCTTTTGATGGGGATGGGAAAACCTTCTTTGCGGCGGTAAATGATATTGTCGGGATGGAACCGAATCTGCTGTCGTTAATCGCACCTTCCCAAAAGCTATCGAGCCCGTCTTCGTTTTTGAGACCGGTAATAAAGCATTTCAGCTTATCCATTGTCTGTGCCGGGTTTGGGAAAAGGGAGGTGAACGGTAAATGTGGAACCTCTGCCCGGCAGGCTCTCCAGGGTGATTTTCCCCGACATTATGTCGATCAACCTACCGGCGATCGTTAGACCCAGGCCGACTCCGCCATATTCCCGCGTCACGGAGGAATCGGCCTGGGTAAAGGCGGTGAATATGGTTTCCTGTTTCTCTTTCGATATCCCGATGCCGGTATCCGATACTCTGATCGAGGCAATACCTTCCCGGTAAGTGCAATCGACTTCTACACTGCCTTTCTCGGTGAATTTCAGGGCATTGCTCACGATGTTGAAGATGATCTGGTTGAGCCGGTTCTTGTCGCCCAGGACCAGCGAGGGAACGGAGTCATCGATTTTCACATGGAATCCCAGGCCTTTCTCGGCTGCACTTAAATAGAATATATGGGTCATCCGGTGCAGCAAATCCTTGAGTGAAAATTCGCTGTTTTCAAGCTCCAACTTGCCGTTCCCGATATTCGCAAAATCCAGGATATCGTTGATGACAATCAATAGGTTTTCACCGGCGTCCCTGACGATCTCCAGGTTTTCTCTTTTGGAATCGTCCGTCTCTTCGCCTAAGATCAGGTCGGAAAAGCCCAGGATGGCATTTAGCGGGGTCCTGATTTCATGGCTCATATTGGCGAGAAACTCTCGCTTGGCTTTATCTGCGGCCTCGGCCCGGGCCATGGCCGCCCGTAGTTCCCCCTCCACTTTTTGCCGCTCCTTGATCTCCAGTTCCAATTCCCCGGTTTTTTCCTGGATTTTATCGATGTACTCGTTGGTGACAATGGCCAGGGAGATCAGCAGGCTTAATTGATAGAGGGTGGTTTTTTCCTCTTCCGCCACATCATGACACCGGTGATCGTACAGGTTATACGTACCGAATGCCTCCCCTTTATTGAAGAGCGGGACCCAGACTATGTTTTTTATTTTCACCTGTAGCAGCAAATCCCACCAGGGTTTAAGGCGAGTGTCCGCTATGATATCGTTAACCACCACCACATGACCGGTCTTGATGGCCTCCCCCGATGGGCTTGACAGCACCGGCTCCCTGACCCGGTGGACCATTTCCGCATAAGTGCCCGGGAGATTATAGGCGGAAAATATATTCCCTTTCCCCTGTTCATCCAGCATTATGATGGAGCCAAACTGGTAATCCAGGTTGCGACATATGGCATGGAGAATTTCCCGGGCAAACTCCTTCGGTTTGAGGCGAATGTCGATTTTCGATATTTCCTCGTAGATGTTCTTCTTGAAATGCTGCATCATACAGGCTTTTGATAGTCCGGGTTAACGGAGCAATAAACCTCTGGATCGCCGGTGGTCCAGAAAGTGCAACTGTTACAGTGTTTACACTTCCTGATCTCGGCTTCTTTACCCTCTCCCGATTTCCGCACCAGGGCCGGATCCGCCATCTGGGCGCGGCCCAGGGCGCACAGGTCTGCTTTGCCTGAAGAGATGATCGATTCTGCGGTTTCCAGGGACAGGATGGAACCGACAGCACAGACCGGCACATGGGTATACCGTTTGATTTCGGCGGGGATATGCACATGGGGGGCAATACCCAGTTTCTTGGGCGGCACGATACGTTCCATCGATTCGTACACCCCGGCGGCTACATTCAGCATATCGATGCCGGCTTTCTCGAACAAGGGCACAAACAGGGCAAAATCGGCCGGCTTCAGTCCATCGACAACGAATTCGTCACCGCTGACCCTGAGGGAAATGGCGACCGCGTCCTTGAGCCGGTATCGAATACCGGAAACGATCTCGACAATCAGACGGGCCCGGTTCTCCACACTACCGCCATAAGCATCGGTGCGTTTGTTCGAGTAAGGGGAGAGAAACTCGTTGAGCAGGTAGCCGTGGCAAGCATGCACTTCCACCACCTGGGCGCCCGCTTCTGCAGAGCGTTCAGCCGCCGCTATAAATGCCTGCCGGATGGCACCGATATCTTCCATGGTCATTTCCCGGACCCCATATTGTGGGTCATAGAGGGACATCACCGGGCAGGGGATAGCGCTGGGTGCCATCAGTACATTGCCGGAAACCGCAGTCGATGATTGGCGGCCATAGTGGACGAGCTGGATGCCCGGCACCGTGCCTTGCGTCTTGATAGCAGAAAAGAGTTTTTTTAGACCGGGGATGGTGCTGTTCGTATCCACCCGCATGACCCGGTCAAAGGGTATGCCGTCGGCGCTGACTACGGCAGCACCGGTAAAGATGAGTCCGCAACCGCCATGGGCCAGGTCGGTGTGGAATTTCATCAACTTTTCCGACACAGTGCCGTCTGTATTCGCATAATTCAACTGCCAGGCCGGGAAGACCGTCCGGTTGGGCAAGGTAATAGAACCGATCCTGCATTCATTAAAGATATGGGGATAATGTCCGTCATATGTCCGGCTCTTTTGGGTATTACTCATAATTTCCTCCTTTTAGTATAAATTTTATTACCACACCCGAAAATAAATGTCAAGTTTTTCACCCGGTTTCCAGAAATTCGTCATGAAGGGTAAAAAGGATTGAGTTTTAGCAGTCAGGAGGGGGATTTTGGGGGCGGCTGAATCTTTCGCTCCAGAGATGGAACAGGATGAGGGGCCAGAGACGGTGGGCGTGGTTCTGCCGGTTTTGCAGGTGTTGGTCGATCATGGTGCGGATATAGGGCTCATGGAAGAGCCCGCTCTCCTTTAGCCGCTTTGTGGACAGGTATTCCAGCATCAGGTCTTTCAAGTCGGTCTTCAGCCAGCTTTTGATGGGGATGGAAAAACCTTCTTTGCGGCGGTAAATGATATTGTCGGGCAGGATACCTTCCATGGCTTTTTTAAAGAAATACTTGCTGGTGGAGCCTCTCACCTTCATGTCCGGGGGTAGGGAAAAAGCGAACTCGACCATTTTGTGATCGAGCAGGGGCACGCGGGCCTCTAAGGAAACGGCCATGCTCATGCGATCGACTTTAACCAGGATGTCGTCTGCCAGGTAGGTCTTGAGATCGAGGTAGAGATCCTGGTTGATGCCGGGAAACTCGCGGCCCTTTTCAAAGTAGCGGTCGAACGGCACCCGGGAATGGAGCGGTTTTAAAAAATCCTGGTCGAGGAAGTGGGGGGAGTAGAGCCGGGTCTTCTGGAAATTCGATAAGAAGATCATCCAGCGGAAATGCCGGTTTTGATAAGGATTTTCTAAACCCTCACTGAAGCGTTTGATGCGGTTGACAAAGCCTTTTTTGAGTTCCGAGGGGGCAAACAGGTGGGTGGTTTTGGCAAAAAGCTTATGAAATGGGGAAACCAGGGAAAAATCGATGAACCGGGCGATTCTCTGGGCGATGTAATGCTCGTAACCGCCGAAAATTTCATCGCCGCCATCCCCGGATAGGGCAACGGTAACCTTCTCCCGGGCGGTCTTCGACACCAGGTAAGTGGGAAAATTGGAAAAATCGCCGAGCGGCTCATCGAAGAAATCGGCAAGATAGGGGACGAGTTCCCGGATGTTGGGGGACAGGTTCCGGGTGTAGTGGTCGGTGTCGAAAAGCTTCGACACCTGGGAGGAATAGGGAAGCTCGCTGTAAGATTTTTCCTCGAAGCCGATGGAAAAGGTCTTGACCCGCTGGCTACAGAGGCCGGCCATGGCATAAACCACGGCACTGGAGTCGATGCCGCCGGAAAGAAAGGCGCCCAGCGGGACATCGGCGATCATCCTTAACCGGACGGCTTCCTTGAGGAGGGAAAGGAAATTCTCCTTCATCTCCGGGAAGGTCCGGGGCACGACCTGGGGCTTTACTTCCCAATAGGGATTAATGCTGAGCATGCCTTTCTCGTAGACCAGGATATGTCCGGCCGGGAGTTTGCGGATGCCCTTAAAAATAGAGAACGGGGCCGGGATGTACTCGAGGGTAAAAAAGAGGTCCAGGGCCTGTAAGTCGATTTCCCGGCTGATACCCGGGTATTTGAGGATAGCTTTGATCTCCGAGCCGAAGACCAGGTTCTTATTTTGCGGTTTCAGGCAGTAATACAAGGGTTTGATACCGATGCGGTCCCGGACCAGGATGAGCCGGTCATGCTGGAGGTCGTAGATACCGATGGCAAACATACCGCGGAGCTTGTGGACAAAATCGGGGCCGAATTCCTGGTAGAGATTGACGATCACTTCGGTATCGGACTGGGTTCTAAAAGTACAGCCGCGGGTTAGGAGCTCCTGGCGGAGTTCCTGGAAATTGTAGACTTCGCCGTTGAAGGTAATCCAGTGCCGGCCGGATTGGGAGGCTAAGGGCTGGTGCCCGGTACCCAGGTCGATGATGCTGAGGCGGCGGGCGGCCAACCCGATCCGGTCATTGAAAAAATAGCCATCGTCGTCGGGCCCGCGGTGGATGAGCTGGTCGTTCATCGATTTCAGGGTCTGCCGGTCGGCCTCCTTTTCAAATTGATAAAAACCGCAGATACCGCACATGGTTGGTCCCGGTTAATAAACCGGCTCGATTTGGATATTGATACCCAGCCAGCGTTTGTCTTCGCTGTTCTTCTCTTCGAAGTAAGCGCAATAGGCCCGGGCACTTTTCACTTTCAGATGATAGAGGTAGCCGCGCGCCACTACCAGGCCGCGGATTTGCTCGAAAACCAGGCGTTTCTTCAACCCGGGGCCAATGCCCACTTCCTGTGTTTCGTGCTCGATACGGACGCGGGCCCGGTTTTTACGGGGATGGTTTTGCAGGGTGATCTCGAACTGTTTTACCCGCTGTGCGGTCAGTAGCAATACTTCCACCTCTTTTTCACCGACAGACCAAAAGCTATCCCCTTCGAGCAGATGGCTGTTATCGTTGATAAAATAAAGGAAAGCCTGGCCGCCGATATCCCGGTTACGGCCGCGTGGGTTCTCGTTGGTGGGCAGGTGCATGTACTGGGTCTTTTCCACCGGGAAACATTTGACCGGGAAGGATATACCGGTCATACGCGGGCGAAATGAGTGAAACAGGGCATCCATGAAAGTGGGAGAGAGAAAAATGGCGGCCGCCAGGATGGGCACCAGGAGGAAACGGAAATGGCGTTTCTTAAAACCCAGGAAGAAGAAGAGGGGAAAGATGTTGAGGAAATAGCGGTTGCCGAGGGAGCCGCTGCCGCCGAAATAACTGTCCGCGGCAAAGAGGATGCAGGCCACCAGGATGGAAACGGCGATGGCCCCCAGTATAAACCAATCCTGTAGCTCTTTCTGCTGCCAGGCAAAAGCGACCAGGATGAAGCAGGCGATAAAAAAGTAGATGAACATGCCGGTAAACCGGCCGAACAGGTAGTAATAGAGGTTTAAGAGAGAGATTTCCGGCGTGATGTAGAATCGCTGGAAGTAATCGTCTGCCGAGGTCTTGACCGAAGAGACAAAATCGTACTGCGGGGTTTCATAGGGGAACTGGCCGAAGAAAGCGGTCCGCTCCCCGCCGTAATAGAGCTTGAAATTTAATTCCCCGGTCTGTTGGTAATAGAAGAGCACAAAGCCCATCAGCACGACCAGGCAGATGAGGGAGAGGACGATAAATCTTTTCCACTGTTTTTTAAAGAGCAGGATGAGAAAAAGCACACCGACTGCGGCCAGGTTGGTGGGTTTGGTCAATACATATAGAGGGAAGAATAGGCCGGAAAGGTAGAACCAACGGGGATTTTTAAAGGGGTAAAAGAAGAAGAACAGGCTGGCAAACAGGATAAAGAAATTGAACAGGTCCGAGGTCATCCATAAGAGATATATCCAGGTCACGGTGGTAAAGAAAAAGATCAGGGTAAAAGATAGGCTCTGTCCCGGGGGGTGAAATTTCCTGAGCAACCGGTATCCCATCCATACGGATAGGAAAAGCATCAACCCATTGAATAGGAAAATGCCCCGGGTATCGAGCAGCCGGAAGAAAGGGGCGGCAAAGAGGGGATAAATGAAGGGTTTGGCATAGGTGATTTCCCCTCCCTTGCCCTTTTTCAAGTAGAGCCCGACCGGCCCTTCCGGGAAACGCTCTTTTATCCTGACAATATCTTCCCGCTTGTACTTGATGTCCAGGTCATGGGCCAGGCTCTGGGTAATCGAAAAATAACTCGACTCGTCGGAAAAAAACCCCTTCCGCTGTTCGTTGGGAACATCGGTGCCCAGGGAGAAAAATACCAGGAAAATCAACAACACCCAGAAGAAACGTCCGATATTTTTTTCCACCGGGCTTATCTATTTGCGGTGTTCGATAGGGCCCGTTTTCTAGAATGTCCCAATCGCCTGATCCTCATCTTCAAAGGTCTCAAAGACGGTAATCAGCTTGGTCACAGACAAGAGGTCGCGCACTTTCTGGGTTAGGTTGACGATTTTCACCGCACCGTTGGCTTTCTTCAGCGAGGTATAGGATCTGACCACTTCGCCGAGACCGGTAGAATCCAGGTAAGGGACATCTTTGAAGTTGAGCAGGAGCTTGATCTCTTTGGCTTCTATACAACTATTGATGGCTTCGCGCAACTCATCGATGCCGTCGCCCAACAGGATCTTACCTTTTAAGTCGAAAATGGTAACGTCTTTTTTTCTTCTCTTCTCTATCTTCATCTTAATTCTCCTAAGCTTTTTTTATTCCGTGCCTTCGGTAACTACCGGGGGGGGCATGGCAGCTTTCTGTTCTTGTACCTTTTTTTCCAGTTTTTTGATCAGTTCTTCGGTCAGGGAGAAGGTCAATTTGATGGCATCGGCCGAGGAGGTGAGGTTGATTTGGGCCACCAATTCGCCGAATTCGGGCCCGGCCATAGCGGCCATGCCTTTCATGCCGTTAATGGCGTCTACCAATTGTTTGTTGCCGGCTTCATTATGGCAAACCATCTGGATCTCACCGACCCAGGCGCTCGATTTGTAATCGACTTTGCCGTACATACACTCGGCTTTTGTCAGATCGATCTCCATCATACCGGCGTTCTGCTTTTTCTTGACATCATCGGGCAGCTTGACATAGAAGGAACCCATTTCACCGGCGATATCTTCGATGTAAGGGGCAGCCACTTTGTTAGCGGCCATGCTTTTCCCCTTGCCTTTATAGATGTCGATAGTTTGTTTGACGGCACCCGGTCTACCCAGCACAATAAGTTCCGGGGGAATGAACGAGAAGACGATGTCTTTGCCCTCTTCATCCTTTGTTTTAAAGAGGATCAGGTCCTGGTAGGTTTCTTCGGCCAGTTCCTTGTTCTCTTTCTGTATGGCGGTCTTGATCAGGTTCATGATCTTGGCCTGATCGTACTTCAAATTGGCTACCATGACAAAATCGATATCCTTTTTATTCAGGTCACCGAAACCGGCAAAAACCAGGGCATACAGGTCCTTCTGCGGATCGATGCCGGTCATGTTGACAAAATCCTGGTAATTTTTGATCATTTCGCCTTGTTTGCCCGGTGTGGCCTCTTTATTCTTCAGCTCATCGATCATTTTCCCGTAGAATTCCAGGGTGGATAACTTCTTGATATCTAGATGGAAGACACCGGCAGCATTTTCGGGTACCAGGGTGAACAGGTTGGATGCCGTGGCTTTACCTTTACCGCCGCATCCGAAAAACCCCAGTGCTAAAACCAGCACCGCCATCATTACCAATGTGACACGCATTTTCTTCATGAGAAACCTCCAGTTAAGATATTGGGCAATCACCTCTAACGGGTGCTCGCCATGTTCTTGCTAAGGCATAATCATATCATATTTATTCGCTCTTGGCCATAAGAAAAATCAAAAACCGTAAATTTTCTTCATTAACCCGCTTTCCCTGGGGTCAGGTTCCGGTATTTCTCTTTCAGTTTCCGGTTAACGATTTCCGGCACCATCGAAGCGATTTCTCCGCCCAGGTGATAGACCTCTTTGACCAGCCTGGAACTGACGAATGAGTACTTGATCGACGGCACCAGGAAAATGGTTTCGATCTCGTTGGTGATCTGGCGGTTCATCAGGGCCATCTGGAATTCGATCTCGAAATCCGATATCGCCCTCAGACCCCTGACCACCGTGGTAATATCCTTTTTCTTCAGGTAATCGACCAGCAGTCCTTCAAAGTAATCGATCTCGATATCGGGGGAATTTTTAAAGGTCTCCCGGAGCATTTCAAGCCGCTCTTCCAGGGGAAACAGGTAGACCTTGGAGGGGTTTTTCAGGGCGGCCACGATGATCTTGTCGAATATCTTGAGCCCCCGGGTGATGATATCGATGTGACCGTTGGTCAATGGATCGTACGATCCGGGATAGACTGCGATTCTCTTATTGCTCATGTGGGTTCTCCCTCAGCAAAGAAGTCGATAATTTCCTTTAATACCCGCAAAACCTCTATCTGCAAATCGGCCAGGCTTTTATTGTTATCTACAGTATAATCGGCCAGGCGCATACACTTACCCACCTGTTGCCCCGCTGCCGGTTCCCCCTGGCCCCATTCCCGCGCCAGCCTTTGCCGCAATTCGCTTTCATCGACCCGATCCGTATCCCGCTGGCGGTTCTTGAGCCGCTGTAAAATGGTCTCCATATCTGCATCGATGGCCAACAGGAAAAAGGCGCCGAGCTGTTTGAGCTGAAAAATTTCTGCCGGGTTGCGGATGCCGTCTATCACCCATTTTTCGCTGGTGGAACCGGCGATTCTCTCCCTGACCCGTAGGGCCAGGACCCCGGCCCCTTCCGAGCACCGCAGGCGGTTACCGATGTCCTGCATCCCGGCCCGGTCGACCGGTTTGCCCAGGCGGGCGACCTCTTCCCGGACGATATCGGACAGGGAAATACAGTGAAATCCGGCCCCCTTCAATATTTCGACTACTTCTCCTTTGCCTGACCCCATACGACCGGTCAGTCCCAGGCTCAATTTTTTTGTCATCGCTGCGCTCCTCTGCCGGTTATGATTTCCCGTACTGGTACTTGTCTTCGATAATATCCCGCGCCTGCCAGTCATCGATCCAGTCATCCACGGAAAAAATCATATAACCCGGTTCTTTCTCCTTGACCGAGCAGATCACCTGCGACAGACCGGCATTGATGATCATCTTCTTGCAGATAAAGCAGGGGTAAGCGTCGATGACCCCGCCCTCTGCCCGGGATGCGCCGTAGATGTACATGTCCCCGCCCAGCAGGCTGACACCGGACCGGGCCGCATTGATGATGGCATTCTGCTCGGCATGGACGGAACGGCACATCTCGTATTGGGTACCGGACGGGATATTCAGTTTCTGCCGCAAGCAGAAACCATGATCGAGCGAGCTCCGGGTCTTGCGCGGCGCACCCACGTACCCGGTAGCGATGATCTGGTCTTCCCGGACAATGATGGCGCCGATCAGCACCTTCAGACAGGTGGAGCGGAGAGAGACGACCCGGGCAATGTCCAGGTAATATGGATCCTTTTTCGGTCTATCTATCATCCGGGAATATTACACCCATCGGCAATTTTATGCAAGGGATAGCCTCTGCAAATTATAGGCAGAGGCTACAAGGGTAGAACACGAGTGTGCGTAGCGTTCTCCTGCTTCTACCTCTGCAAAATATAGGCAGAGGCTACAAGGGTAGAATGCGATCGATTACACCCCGGGGGGGTTTTGACAAGAAGGCATAATTTTGTTAATATCTATCTTCAATTTTAGAGGATAACTCAGAGTGGCCATAACCCATGACCTAGAGCAGGCAGCCGGCATAATCAAAAACTCCCGGCATACGACGGCGTTTACCGGGGCCGGGATTTCGGTCGAGAGCGGCGTGCCGCCCTTTAGGGGCAAGGACGGGCCCAGGGTAAAGCCACGGAAATGATTTTGCAACTGCACAGGAGAATTATATGCGATTGATGATCGATCCGCTGGGGGGTATGGCCGGGGATATGTTCTCGGCTGCTTTGATTTCGGCCGGCGCCGATTTTACGGCCATGCGCCGGGCCATGTTGGCGGCCGCTGAAAAACTCGGTTCAGCCACCATTACCCGGGAAGAGACGGCCGATGGGGCTTGCCGCTTAGATATCGCCTTGCATTCGCGCGCCAAGCACCTGGAAGGGGCGCAGGCGCAAAAAATACTGGCCGGCGTGTGTGAGGAATTTGGGATCGGGGAAGTTTACCGGGATTTTGCCGGCCGCGTGCTGGATATCCTGCTCAAGGCCGAGATCAAGGCGCACCGGGATTTCAATATCGTTATCCCCGCTTCTCATGACCATGCCCACCAGGCCCACGATCATGGGCATGATCATAAACATGAACATGACCACCTTCACCGGCCGGCGGATGAAGGGGAAGGGGCTTTCTTGCATGAGGCCCAGGATATTGTCATCGATATTATCGGGGCGGCGATGGGGTTGCAGCTTTTGGGGGTGGAACCGCGGGCTCGGTTATTGGCGCCGGTCTCTGTGGGCGGGGGCACGGTCAAATTTTCCCACGGCACGCTGCCGGTGCCGGCCCCGGCCACGAAGATTATCCTGGAACAATATGGCATTGCCTGGCAGGCCGGTCCTTTGCCGGTAGAATTGGCCACGCCGACCGGGGTCTCGATCCTGGCCGGTCTTTCTGCGGCTGCGGTTTTCCCGGGTGCGCTGGAGGGGAAGAAAATAGTGGCCGGCGGTTTGGCCCGCGGGGGTAAGCTGCTCGATATCCCGCCGTTAAAAATCGTCCTGGTCGAGTAAAACCGGGATATCGGCGGTTTTAGGCCGGGATCTCGATGATGAAACGCACGCCCTGGGGCTTATTATCCTCTACGTAAATTAAACCGTTGTGCTCTTCGATGATGCTGTGGGCGATGGCCAGGCCCAGGCCGGTGCCGGAGCTCTTATTGGAAAAGTAGGGGATAAAGAGTTTCTGCTTGTCTTCGTCGCTGATACCGGGGCCATTATCGGCGATCTCGATGTGGATGAACTGGCTCTCCTTGTGATAGCGGGTGGAAATTTCCAGGCTGCCTTGCTCTTGCATGGCCTGGATGGCATTATCGATGATATTGACAAAGATCCGTTTCATCTGCTCCGGGTCCATCTTGACCAGGATGGGCATCTCCAGGTCGAGGTTGACCTTGAGCTCCAGGTTGCTGTAGATGGAGGTGTACACGGACACGAGTTTTTCCAGGAGTTGGTTGATATCGCCTTTGGAGAACTTGACCACCGGGAGGCGGGCATAATTGCCGAATTCCTCGGCCAGGTTTTTGATGGAATCGATTTCTTGCTGGATGATATTGAGGCTATCTTCGACGATCTTGCGGAATTTGTCGTCCGGGAGCTCTAAAGCCTTTAATATTCGCTGGGAAGAAATGGTGATCGGAGTTAAGGGGTTCTTGATCTCATGGGCGATGCGTTTGGCCACTTCCCGCCACATCAACATGCGCTGGGCCTTCATCAACTCGGTCAGGTCGGTTAAAACCACCAGGATGCCCAAAAACTTGTTTCCGAGCGGGTCGCGGATCTGGGTAATCTTGATGGCCAGGTTGAGGATTTTCCCGCTGATCTTGACATCGACTTCCTTTTCGATGAGTTTAAAATTGGTGGTGTAGGATTTTTCGATCAAACTGGAGATATCGCGGTAAGGGTCGCCGGAGATGATCTCGGAAAAATGGCGGTTGGTCGCATTCTCGGCGTTTATGCCGAGCATCCTCTCGGCAGCCGGGTTGATATCGACGATAGTACCCATTTCCTCTAAAGCGATGACCCCGGAGGTAATATTCTTCAAGACATTCTCGGTCATGCTCTTTCTCTGGGTCAGCTCGATGGTCTTGTTGTGGAGGTTGTCCCGGTTCTCTTTCAGGTCCGCCACCATGCGGTTAAATTCCTTGATCAGGTTATTAAATTCGTCCTGGGAGCTGTAATCGATCTTCACATCCAGGTTTCCCCGGGCGATCTCGGCTGCCGCCGCCACCACCATGCTGATGGGGGTGGTAATGCCCCGGGCCAGGTACAGGCCCAACCAGGAGGCGGAAAACACGATCAGGATGGTGATGAAGATGAAGAGCAGCATGTAGGTGGTCTTGACATCGTCTTTGATGGCTTTATTCAGCGAGTAGTTACGCACCATGGATGAGAGGGTGCGGAGGTTCTTGATGTATTTTTCCGAGAAGTACTTGCCGATAATGACCAGTATCTTGTCCCCTTGCCAGGTGGCAAAATGGGTACCGGCCCGGATCAATTCTCCCTCTTTCAGGGAATCGGTGCGGGTCGGGTCGCTACCGCCGAGCTCCTTGTAGATGAATTCGGTCGGTAGGTCTTTGTACTCTTGCAGCGGGATTTCCGGGCTTAACAGGGAGACGAGCTCGCTCTCCCCGCGGTAAATATTGACCACATCGAGGTTGTAATCGATCATCTGCTTCTTGATGGAATTATGCAGGTAGATGCTGTTTTCCGGCTCGTATTTGCGTTTATCTTTGATGTCGTCGGCGATCAACCGGGAGAAGTACTTCAGGTCGTCTTTGGCCTTTTCATAGTAACTGCGGTTGAGGTCCTCGAACTTACTCATGATGGACTCGATATCCGAGGCGAACCATTTGTCTATGCCGTTATTGATCAATTCCGTGGCGAAGAAGAAGAGCAGCAGCGTGGGAATGATGGAAAAGGAGATGAAAAAGAAGACCAGCCGCTTCTTGAACCGGCCGCCCGCATAACCCTTGCTCTTATCGTAATAGAGCTTGATGATATTGCGGATCAAGATAAAGAGGAAGGTCAGGCTGAAGAGGATGATCAGCACCCAGATGAAGATGAATAACGGGGTACTGTTTAAGGATATGGGCGAAAACTTCTTGCTCTCATCGAAAAAAATGCGGATCAGCACGAAGAAGACGAAGAAGAGCGAGATGCCCGCAATGACGATCCGAATACCTTTAATGTTGTCTTTACCCATGATAATACCCCGGTTTTCCGGCAGGAAACTTTATTCTAAGAAGGTTTATTATACCACAAAGACCTTGCCCCTGTCACGTCCCTTCCCGGGGATTATCTGCTGCGCCCCGCTAATACCTGCAATACATTGGTAGGCGATTCATGATTGAGCTGAACTTAGGTAGTAAATTCTGTTCCGACCTGGCGAGTCGAACGCTCCCCGCTTTAGGGGGAAAAATGTCGATGTTTGAGCGTCAGCGAGTCCGACATTTTAGTGAGACGAGCCGCTGGTCGGTCAATTTACGAACGGTGAAGCGAAACATGAAGCGCCGGACAGTTGAGCGAATCATGAAGCGCCGTCCAGCCGGTCCCCGAGCGGAGCGATGCGGTGAGCCTGTCGAACCGTCGAGGGGATCGATGAGCGCCGTCATGATTTGAATTCCGGAAAATAAACGGGTATAATGGGAAGTTCTAAAAAACGGGAGGACCGGATGAAACCACCGGAAGTATTTATTTCCTATGCCTGGCAGGGCGAGAGCGAGACGATCGCCGAAGAAGTGGAGCAGGAGTTAAAAAAGCGCCGTCTGACCGTTATCCGGGATAAGAGCTTGCTCGGGTATACGGGCCGCATCAAGGCATTCATGGAAAGGCTCGGCCAGGGCCAGTATATTGTTTTGGTCATCAGCGACCGCTACCTGAAATCGGAAAACTGCCTCTTCGAGCTCCTGCACATCTACCGGGGAGATAACTTTACCGGCCGCATCTTCCCGCTGGTACTCGCTGACGCCCGCATCTCGAAAGCCAAAGACCGGTTAGACTATGCCCATTACTGGGAACAAGAGATCGATCAACTGGAAACAAAGATAAAGGCAGGCAGCCCGGCCAACCTGCACAGCATATACGAGGATTTAAACCTGTACAGCGAAATCCGCCAGGATATCGATCGGCTGACCGCTATACTCAAAGACATTAATGCCTTAACCATCGAGGCCCACCGTGAAAAAGGCTATGATGAACTCTTCCGGGCCATCATGGCAAAGTACCGCCAGGATAACGGTCTGAAGCAGATCAAGATCCTGGCCCTGACCGCCAGCCCGGAAGATGGGCAGGGCCTGCGTTACGAGCTGGAGCAGGATCTGCTGCTCGAATCTTTCAAGGATTTTAACCGGCAGGAGGTGTTCCTGGACATGCCCGACCCGGTGAAGAGCACCCTTGAAGAGATCGCCGAGGGCCTGGCCGCAGATCATCACGATATATTGCTCATCAGCGCCCATGGCGGCATCGAGCAAGGACAGGGTTTTTTGGCCCTGGAAGATAAAGACGGGAATGAGAAAAAGGTGACCGGGCAGGAGCTGGCAGGGGTGCTGAAAGGCCCCCCCTCACCCCCCAACCCCCTCTCCCACAAGGGGAGAGGGGGAGTATCCCCCTCTACCGCGACCTCGAGCGGGGCGCAGCAGAGAATCCCCGAAACGTGCATGCGGAACCGAATTGCGGAAAGCCCGCAATTCGTGAAGCCGCAGGCAAAACTGAGCACAGTTTTGGCCGGTAGTGAAGGGGATTTCTGCGAGAGCCCCGCCACCGACAGGTTGACCCTCTTTCCCCCGCGCATCGTTATCCTCTCCGCCTGCCACACGGCCAGCCCCAAGGCCGAGCTCATGCCCGTGGCCCAGGCCCTATTTAAGGCCGGTATTAAGACCGTGATCGGCATGAACCGGGCCATCAGCGATGAGGCGGCCATTGCCTTTAACATCGCCTTCTTTATTGGCCTCAATAACAACCAGACCGTAAAAGAAGCCTTCCGGGCCGGTCGACAGGCCATAGAAAAATACGAGCAGGAGCGGCTCAAGAACAATCCCCAGTACAAATACCAAAACCAGGCCGCTATTCCCCAACTGCTGACCGCGGATGAAAACCTGACCCGCAAAGACTTTAACGATCATGTCATCGACGCCCCGCCGCCTCCGCAGAGCCACCAGTTCCTCGGCGCCCAGTACCGCGAGCGCGGCTTTATCGGCCGGCGCCAGGTGTTGCGGCAGATTTACCGGCAAATAGAGGAACAAAAAGGCGCCCTGGTCTTAAAGGGGCCCGGCGGCATCGGCAAATCGACCCTGACCACGCGCCTGGCCGGGCAATTGCGCCGCCGGGATTACGACTTTATCGTTATCCAGGGCCAGACCTCGGAGGCGGCCATACTCGAGGCCCTGGCCAAAAAGGCCGGGCAACTGGGCGTCAAAGAGGCTGCGGACGTTTCCCGGGCCAATGCCGCTAGCAAAGACAAGCTGGGCTGGTTTTTAGAAAATTTTTTCCCCGGGCACCGGCTACTGGTCATCTTCGATAATTTCGAGTCTAACCAACTGGAGGCACAGGCCGGGGAGTTCCAGGACCTGTCATTAAAGGAGTTCTTACGCTTCTGGCAAAAATGCCTGGCCGGTCACGAGTCGCTGCTGCTCTTTTCCAGCCGCTATAGCGTGCCCGGCATCGATTGCCTGGATATACCCGAATTCTCGGCCATAGAATTTAGAAAAATGGTCTGGAACAGCCGGGCCCTGGGGCGCCTGGATGGGAAATCGATGGAGGCGCTGCGGCTCAGGATCGGCGGTAACCCGCGGGCCATCGAGCTCCTCGATAAGATTGCCAGGGAGGAATTCGGCAGCCGCGAGTTTACCTGGGAGAAATTAACGGCCCTATTCCCGGAGGCCGAGCAGCGGCTGCTCCAGGAACACGATAAGGACGATGATTTTGCGCCCCTGTTTTTGGGCCGGCTGCTCACTTATTTAGAAGCTGGGCAGCGGCGGCTGCTGGATGTGGCGGTCATCTTCAGGCTGCCGGTGGCGGATGGTGCGCTCCGGGCGCTGGGGGCCGGGACCGGCCGGCCGGATAAGAAACGGCTGATCGATCTCTCGCTGCTCGAATGCCGGGCCGCTGCCGGGCTCTATTACGTGCACCGGCTGACCGCCGCCTATGTGCTGGCCCTTCTGGATATCGACACCCAAAAGGCCTATCACCTGGCGGCTGCCGGGTATTTTTATGGTCTTAAAGATGATGAGGGTAAGAAAGATATAAACGATGGTATCGAGGCACGCTGGCATTATCTCCAGGCCGAAGCCTGGGACCAGGCGGCAGAGATCACCTTTGCCCTGGAAGACTTCCTGACCCTGCACGGGTACCCGCAGCAATCGTTTGCCCTGCTGCAGGAGGTCCTGGAAAAGCCCCTGACCGAAGAGAACCAAAAGATTGGCTTGCACCAATTGGGGATTTTGTTTCAGGGATTTGGAAATTATGATGAAGCCTTAAAGTATTACCAAAAATCCCTGGCGATCGAAGAGAAACTCGGTAATAAAAAAGGCGTGGCCTTATCATTATGGGGAATCGGCAATGTTTATTTAGATAAAGGTGATTATGACAATGCTTTAGAGCAATATCAGAAAGCTCTTAAAACCTTTGAAAAGATTGACGATATAAAAAATGTTGCCGGCTGCCTGCACCAGGTGGGCAGGATCTATCAAGAGAGGGGCGACTACGCCGCCGCCTTAGACCAGTACCAAAAATCGCTGGAGATCAAGGAGAAGATCGGTGATATTGCCGGTGTGGCCAAGAGCCTGCACCAAGTGGGCAGGATCTATCAAGATAGGGGCGACTATGAGGCCGCCTTAGAGCAGTACCAAAAATCCCTGGAGATCGAAGAGAAGCTCGGTAATAAAAAAGGCGTAGCACAGAGCCTGCACCAGGTTGGCATCATTTATCAACTGAAAGGCGAGTACGACGCGGCCTTAGAGCAATACCAAAAATCCCTGGAGATCAAGGAGAAGATCGGCGATATGCCGGGCAAGGCCATATCATTCGGCCAACTGGGGCAATTGTATTTTGCCAAAAATGACCTGGAAACAGCGCTGAATTACTTTATCCAGGCTTTTACCATATTCGATAAGATCGGATCACCGTATAAAGACCTGGCCAAAGGGTATATCGATCAAATTAAAGAGAAAATGGGCGAGGCTGCGTTCCAGGAGCTGGTTGCCAGTACCCTTAAAGAACCGGGCCATGAAAGCGTGGACTCAGCATCCGGCGCTTCATGAATGAGCGAAACTTAGGAAGTGAATCCTGTTCCGGCCTGGCGAGTCGAACGCTCCCCATCTTTGTGGGGGAAAAATGTCGATGTTTGAGCGTAGCGAGTCCGACATTTTAGTGAGACGAGCCATTGGCCGGTCGATTCATGAACGGTGAAGCGAGACATGAAGCGCCGGGCACCTACTGTTGTCAGAACCTTGTCTCCGCAAAGTATAGGCGGAGACAACAAGGGTAGAACGCGAGCGAGCGCAGCGTTCCTCTGCTTAAAAGAAACGTTCACCAGATTACACAGATTACGCAGATGCTGGAAGTATGGGGATGAGAGCCGGGCTGAGCGGGTTAGGCAGGATATTGTCTTGAACTATGATTGAAATGATTAATATGATGATTATGATTTTATCAGTATAAAGGGATGAAGAGATATGGAAAAAATTGATAATGGGTTATAATCCCCTCATCCTAGTCTCTGCAAATTATAGGCAGAGACTACAATGACGCATGCGACCAAAAGGAGCATGCTTCCGTTTCCCCTCTCCCACAGGGGGGGCGAGGGGGAGCACTGGTAGGACATATATGCCCTCTCCCCGAATGTGGGAGAGGGCTGGCCAAAGGCCAGGGTGAGGGGAAAGGAGACCTGGCAGGTTTCCTGAAACCTGCCAGGTCTTGCTTCCAAAACCAACCGCATGATTCAGGATATTCACTTGCCATAAATCGCCAACTTCCCTGGCAGTTGATTGCCGGGGGAATGGGTCATGTTCCCATCGATCAGGGTCATTGCCCCACGGAAAAGAACCTCCTACCGGTCGAAAAATTGTTCCTACCAATAGAAAAGTGTTTCCTACCAGTGGAAAAGAACTTCCTACCGGTCGAAAAATTGTTCCTACCAGTCGAAAAGAACTTCCTACCGGTCGAAAAATTGTTCCTACCAATCGAAAAGAACTTCCTACCGGTCTAAAATAAGTTCCTACCAGTCGAAAAGAACTTCCTACCAGTGGAAAAGAACTTCCTACCAATAGAAAAGTGTTTCCTACCGGTGACTTTGAACCTCCTACCGGTGGAAAAGAACTTTCACCCCATGTAAAACAAATTTCACCCCATGACTTTTTTTAATCACCCCGTGGATAAGAACAAAAACCCCAGGGAGATGATGGTACACCCGGGGTGAGGGCCAATCTCCTGGCCGCTGGACATGAAATTTAAAGGGGAGATTTCCAAATGAGGAACACTATGCTATAATCTATTTTCGGAAATCCTGGTGATTATCCATGAGTACAGAAATGGAAAATTTTTCAGCGGACCTGATTTTACAGATCAGGACAAGAATCGTTTCAGGAGACTATCGATTTACCATCCACGCCCTAGAACGACAGATTGAACGATCTATTGCCAGGGAAGAAATCGAAGAGGTTATTTTAAATGGAGAAATCATAGAAAATTATCCAGAAGATAAATATGGGCCAAGCTGCCTTATTTTAGGGCTCACCAAAAAGAAACGACCGATTCACGTTCAATGTTCTTTAGACCCATTGTGGATTATAACCTGTTATAGTCCGGCTGATAGACCATTGGAGTGGAGCGGCGATTTTAAGAAGAGGAGGCAAATATGACCTGCGCGGCGTGTAAAGGAAACATGATGAGGAAACGGGGCGACCTTGATTTGAGAGTAAAGGGAGAGCTGTACATTGCCCATAATGTCTGTTTTGAAGAGTGCGCAAACTGTGGGGAATTGGTGCTGGATCCGGAAACCAGCGATATCATTTACAAGCGAATCAAACTGAAGCAATACAGTAAACAAAAGATGGATATCCCTGTATTAGACCTGGCTATGGGAATATAGTATGGTGGTAAATCCGATGTAGAGAGGGATGTTATGATGAAGAAAAAAACGGTTTTCTTTTTCCTGGCCCTGGCCGGTTGGCTGGTTTATGGGGAGATCCCGCTCAAAGAGGCGATCGAGCAGGGCATCGCCATGAACGCCGCCTGCCGGGACCAGGCATGGGAGGTGCGCTCTCTAGAAAATGAGCAGAAAATAGCCGCTCTGAAAAAGTGGTTTAACCTCGGTTTGAGCGCCTCTTACCTCTACAAATCCGAGCAGATGGAGATCGTTATCCCGCCGGTCAGCATCGGTCCGGGTGCGGTCATGCCCGGCAGCCGCCTGAAGGCCGGGGCCAAAGATAACTATGACCTAAAGCTCCAGGTCAGCCAGCCACTGTTTTTCGGTAATATCCTGTCCAACACCGACAGGCTCCAGGCCGTCAAAACGGCTGGCCAACGGGAGATCCTGCTGCTGGCCAAAATCCAGGCCGCTGCCGGGATCAAGCGTTCCTACTTCCAGTACCGCTTGTACGAAGGGCAAATGGATTCCCTCCAGGCCCTAAAGAAGCGTCTCGACCTGCACTTGCAGAAGCTGCGGGCCTATTTCAAGGAAGAATTGATCACGAAGAGCGACCTTTTGGAGACCGAGGCCAGGCTCAAGGAACAAGAGTTAAACCTGGAAGAACTGGGCGACCAGATGGCCCGGGAGCGCATCCATTTCCGCAGCCTGTGCGGGCTCGATATCGCAGACATCGAGAAGCATTACACCGCGGAGACGATCGGGTTAGCGGAGGCATTGGCCTATTTCAAGGCCCATCACCCCCTCCTGCATTCCCTGGATCAACAGTTAGAGGCCCTGCGCCTTCAGGAGAAGATCGTTAACGGCGGCTACTTGCCCCATCTGGCCGGGTTTGCCGAAGTCCATTACGGCAAACCGGGCATCGATTTTTTCGCCAACGAATGGTCGGCCTATTTCCAGGGCGGCATCAGCCTGGACTGGAAGCTCTTTAACTGGAACAAGCGCAAGTACGAGACCGAGATCGTCCGGTTTGCGGCCGAGAAAGTAAAAAACGGGCAACAAGATTTCATCAAAGAAAACGAAAAACTCCTCTCCCAGCTCTATGAGACGCGGGAGACATACAAACGAAAGCTGGCCGTGGTCAAAGATCTGGTCGATATTGCCGGCCAGGATATCGCGCTCAAGGCAAAGCTTTTAGAGGAGCAGCAGCTCGCCAACATCGATTACCTGGGGGCATTGACCCAGGGGGAGCGTTATACGTCCATGCAAAACACCATTCTCATGCAACTGGAATTGCTCCAGGTCAACATCGATCAGATCATCGGTAGATTCGCGGAGGACAGATGAAAAACCGAGTCGTCATCTTATTAGTGTTATTACCGGTGGCCGCCGGTTGCGGCCGGCAGGGAAACGGCGCCATCAAGGCCCCGGGTATCGTAGACGGCACCGTCATCACGCTGAAATCCCAGGTGGCCGGACCGGTGGCCGAAGTGAGGGCGGTAGAGGGCCAAGAGGTCGGGGCCGGGGAAGTGATTGCCCGCATCGACAGCGATAAGCTGCAAAACCAGCTCCAGGAACTCGATATTACCTTAAAAGAAATGACCATCACCCGGCAAAAACTGGTCAACAAGGCGGCCCTGGTCAAAGAGAACCTCAACTACCTGCAAAAGCAGGTGGAGCGGTTCCGGCGCCTGAAAGAGAGCCAATCCCTGGCCGGGGAAAAGCTGGAAAACATGGAGTTAAAGCTGCTGGAGGCCAGGACGGCCCGTTTCGACCTGGAAAAGAACCTGGAAGCCCTCGCTGTCCAGGGAGAGAAGATCGAGAACAAGAAAGCCTATTTAAACCTGGTGCTAAAAGACCACACGCTGGTTTCCCCGGTCAAAGGGGTGGTCCTCGAGTCGTTCGTCTCTGCCGGGGAGAACGTCATCCCCCATACGGCCATCGCCGATATTCTGGATAAGACCAGCCTCTATGTCGAGGTCTTTCTGGAAGGGGAAGAGGTCTCCACCCTGAAGATCAACGACCGGGTCGCCATCCTGGCCGATGGTCTGCCGGAGCGGGAGTTTTCCGGCCTGATTACCTTTTTCGGCCAAAAAGCAGAATTTTCACCCAAGTATATCATCTCGGAAAAAGAGCGGCGCGCCTTGCTCTACCAGGTAAAGGTCAAGATCGACCGCGAAGCCGGGTGGTTTAAGATCGGCATGCCGGTGACCCTGGTCTTTAAGAAAGGGAAATGATCCGGCTCCAGGATATAAGCAAATCTTTCGGCCACATCCGGGCCTTAGACCATGTCAGCCTGGCCATACCGGCCAAAGAGATCACCATCCTGGCCGGTGCCGATGGCGCCGGAAAATCTACGCTGCTGAAGATGATGCTGGGCATCGTGCGCCAGGATAGCGGCGAGATTTTTTTAAAGGACCAAAAGATCGGGCGCGATTACCGGCCTGTTACGGCCATCACCGGCTACATGCCGGAGCGCTTTTCCCTGTACCCCGATTTAACCGTGGAAGAGAACATGAATTTCTTTGCCGACATCCACGAGGTGCCGCGGCCCTTGCGGGAAGAGCGCAAGCAGCGGCTGCTGGAAAAGACCGGCATGGGCCGGTTTAAAGACCGGCGGGCCGGAGCCCTTTCCGGCGGCATGAAGCAGAAGCTGGCCCTATCCACCATTCTTTTGGCGGCACCGGAGCTCATCATCCTCGATGAGCCGACCACCGGCGTAGACCCCATGTCCAGGGCCGAGTTTTTTACCATCATCCGGGAGCTGAAAGCGGAGGGAAAGACCATCATCATCTCCACCCCTTACCTGGATGAGGCGGAACAGGGCGATTATATCGTCTTTATCAAGAACGGCCGGCTCATCAAGGCCGATCGCATCGCCGATTTAAAGAGCGGGTTCCCGGCCCGGCTCTACCGCATCCTGCCCGAGGGCCCGGTCTTCGATACCCTGACCCGGCTCAACCAAAGACCGGAATGGAAAGAGAGCCTCTACATCCGGGGTAGATACATCAAGTACCTGCAAACCGGGCCGGAGAATTTGGGCCGCCTCATCCCGGCCCAGAGCATCGAAGAGGAAGCGCCCAGCCTGGAAGATATCTATCTCTATTACGAAAGGAGCAGCCATTGACGCCCCCGATCATCGAGATTCGCTCGCTGACCAAGAAATTCGGTCGTTTCACGGCCGTTAATGCCATCAGCTTCGACATCCAACCGGGCGAGATACTGGGCTTTTTGGGCCCGAACGGCGCCGGTAAGACGACCACCATCAAGATGATCAACGGCCTACTCAAAATCACTTCCGGCCAGGTCTTGATCAAGGGCCTGGATGCCGAAAAGCACCGGCGCCGGATCAAGAAGATCACCGGCTACATGTCCCAGAAGTTTTCCCTCTACCCGCTGCTCAATGCCTTAGAAAACATCGAGTTCTTCGGCGGCATATCCGGGCTTAATGCCAAACAGATCAAGGGCAAACAGGCAGAGATCGGGCAGACCGTCGATCCGGTTATCCTCAAGCAAAATGTCCAGGATATCCCGCCCGGTATCCGGCAGAAAGTGGCCCTGTTTGTCTGCCTGATGACCGACCCGGAGATCATCTTCTTAGACGAGCCGACTTCCGGTGTCGACCCGGAGGTCAGGCGCAACTTCTGGCTGGAGATCTACCGTCTCAAAAAAGAGGGCAAGACCCTGCTGGTCAGCACCCACAACCTGGACGAGGTCGAGTACGCCGACCGGCTGCTGATCATCCACCGGGGCAACATCATCCTGCAAGGCGAGCCGGAAACCCTGCGGCAAACCCACGGCAAAGAATCGATACAAGAGCTCTTTATCGACGCCATCCGGGCCGATGAGAACGGCCAGGGGGAGGGCGCATGAAACGGATAAAAGCCGTTATGGTCAAGGAGTTTGCCCATATCCGGCGCGACCCGGCTAGCCTGCTGGTGGTCTTCCTCATGCCGCTGGTGATGATGTTTATCTACGGCTATGCCTTAAACTTCGATATCAAGGAGATCAAGGCCGGGATCATCGATTATTCGGGCGGTGACCTCTCCCGGTCATTGATCGAAAAATTCGCCAACAACCGCTATTTTGTCATCGAGGACCTGGCGGCCCGGTATGCCGACCCCATAAAAGCGGGCGAAGAACTGCTCAAGGCCGGTAAGCTCAAGGAAGTCATCATCATCCCGGCCGATTTTTCCCGCCGCCTCAAGGGCGGCCAAAAGGCCGATCTCGGCATTATCATCGACGGCAGCGATTCCAATGTGGCCAACCTGGTCTACCAGTACAACGAGCTCATCATCCTCGATTTTTTATCCGCTTTCCAGGATTTAAAAGAGCTGATCTCCCTGGATACCAAAATCTACTTTAACCCGGAGGTCAAGAGTGCCTTCTTCTTCATCCCCGGGCTGATTGCCATCCTGCTCATCATGATCTCCGCTTTGCTCACTTCCATCAGCATCTCCCGGGAAAAAGAAACGGGCACCATCGACCTGGTCTTTATCTCGCCCCTCAAATCTTCGGAAATCATCATCGGTAAGACCATCCCTTATATCCTGGTCTCCCTGGTAGCCGGTGCCACGATATTGGTCTTTACCCGGTTTTGGTTCGGCATCCCCATACGCGGCAGCCTGTTGGTGCTGTTTGTCTTCTCCCTTCTCTACGTGCTCACCGGTCTCTCTTTCGGCATTCTCATCTCCACCCTGGCCCCCAGCCAGAAAACGGCCATGTTCGGTGCGCTCCTGGCCACCATCCTGCCCTCGGTCATGCTCTCCGGTTTCATCTTTCCCCTCGATTCCCTCAGCCCCGTGCTCCGGGGCATCTCCCACCTGGTCCCGGCCACCTATTTTCTCAAAATCATCCGCGGCGTCATCCTCAAGGGGGCCGAGCTGAAGCATTTCCTATTTGAAGGCGTGGCCATGGCCGTCTTCAGCCTGGTCTTCATCACCCTGGCCATTGCCAAATTTAGCCGGATCAGGAAGAAAGCCAAATGAGACTATTTTACCTGGTAAAAAAAGAGTTTATCGAGACCTTCCGCCAGAAAGAGATGCTGCCCTTGATCTTCATCGCCCCCATCCTGCAGATCATTATCCTCGGCTATGTGGTGACCACCGATATCAAGAACATCCCGGTAGAGATTATCAACCTGTCTAAGAACCGGGCCAGCTTCGAGATCGTGCAGCGCATTACTTCGAGCCCCTTATTCAATGTCAAAAACATTTCCAACCAGGATAAAGACGCCCTGGACACCCTCAAGCGCGGCCGGGTCAAGGCCGTTATCCGGCTGCAAGACCCCCGGCCCAAAGCCGGGAAAGCCTTAAACTACCCGGAGATCCAGGTATCCATGGACGGCATCGATTCCAATACCTCGGCCATTGCCGCCGGCTACTTTAACGGCATCATCAAGAAATACATCCTCGAAGATCTCGCCCGCAAAGGCCGGCAAATGCCGGTGGATACGCATACCCAGATCCGCTTCAACCCGGAGCTCAAGAGCATCAATTACATGGGTCCCGGCATCGTCGCCCTGCTCCTGACCATTTCTACGGTGTTTTTCACTTCGGTCTCCCTGGTCAGGGAAAAAGAGCAACAGACCATGGATACCCTGCTCATTTCCCGCCTCACGCCGGTAGAAATCTATATCGGCAAAGCCATACCGTTGGCCGTATTGGGCCTCGTGCAGGCCAGCCTGGGCATGGCCGTGGTCATGCTCTGGTTCAAGACGCCGGTGCGGGGGAACCTTCTTTATCTGCTGCTCTCCGCCCTCGTCTTCTTGCCGGCCATCCTCTCTTACGGCCTTCTTATCTCTACCCTGGCCTCCACCCAGCAGCAGGCCCTCTTCTTCTCCTGGTTCTCCATGATCACCTTCATGCTCCTCTCCGGCCTGTTTACGCCGATAGAGAATATCCACCCGGCCATTCGCCCCCTGGCCGATATCAACCCGGTGCGCTATTTGATCAAGATCATCCGCGAGATATTCCTCAAAGGCAATGGTGTCGAGTATTTCTACCGCGACCTGCTGGCCCTGGCCATGATCGCTATAACCGTCATCACCCTCTCCATCCTCAATTTCAAACGCTTCATCTCCCGCTGATTCTAAAGGGCACCGGCAAGGTTTTCCACAAATTGTACGCGCAATATACCGAACATATTTGACGGTTCTTAGAAAAGTGTTTCCTACCGGTGGAAAAGAACTTTGTACCCGTGGAAAACAAAAATGTCCCCGTGGACATGATGGTGCACCCGGGGTGATCCGGTAGACCTCACCCCCCGACCCCCTCTTCGGGGGTGGGTTCATAGATAACCGCCCGGTTTCTGCCCATCTTTTTGGCCCGGTACAAAGCTTTATCGGCATTGTCCAATATTTGATCGGCACTGGCGCCATGTTCCGGGTAACTGGCAATGCCCATCGACAGGGTCAGCTTCTTCCCCGGCTGTTTGGCGGTTCCCTCGAAAGGCTCTGCTTCCACGGCCTCACGCATGCGGTCTGCGGCCAGGTAAGCACCCACCTTATCGGAGATGGGCAGGATCACGGCAAACTCGTCCCCACCGTACCGGGAGAGGATGTCGCTGGCCCGGAATATCTTTTTCATCAGCTCGGCAATCGTCTGGAGGGCTTCCGAACCTTTGAGATGGCCGTTGGCGTCGTTATAAGATTTGAAATGATCCACATCGAACATGACGATGGAAAAGGGGGTTTCATAGCGCCGGGATTTTTCCAGTTGCAGGTTGAGCAGCATGAGGAAGTGGGAGTTATCGTAGAGGTGGGTGAGCCGGTCGGTAACGGAGAGCTGCTTGGTTTCCCCCAACAGGTCGTGGAGCGACTCCTCGTTTTCTCGCAAGTGGTGGGATAGGTAGGCGGAGATGAAATAGGCAAAGAAGAGGATGGTGATAAAGGCGAGAAGCTCGATCAGTCGCCGGGAAGAGATCACCAGCTCTTTGTCGGAGAAGAAGATCACCACCACCAACACCACGGCTGTCAATGTGTTTCTAAAGGCTTTCCGGTGGGTGGTCATGAAGTTCGATAGCACGATGTAGAGGATGAATAGGACCATAAGTAAACTCTCAAAACCCCCGGAGAAGAAAACCATCAGGGAAAGGAGTACCAGGTCGAAATCGAGCTGAAGGGACGCCAGGGCCAGGAAGGATGGGTAATCGAGATCCTGGTTGGAAATTTTCCGGTTCCGCCTGATCGTCAACAGGAAGATGATGTTTCCCCAAAACGAGAGCCCGAGCAACAAGACCAGGGCCCGGTAACCGATCAGCGGGGTATCGGAAAAGAAGTTGTAGGTAAAAAAGAAAAGACCGATAAAAACCGTATACCACCAGCGCACCCGGGTCAGCCAGAGGTTCTTTTCGAGCATCAGCCGGGACGCCAGGACACGGGGGTCCACTATTTCCTTGAGTTCTTCTTTTTTGGTCATGTCATAAAGATAAAATTTTTTTTTCAAAAAGTCAACCGGGATATTGCACTTAAACCCTGAAAGTATTAAAATGATAACTAAAAAAAATGTTACTCAACATAACAATATCATCAATAGGAGGATCAGGTTGTATAAAAGAACTAAATTCTACGATTTAGATTATTACAAGTTTACCGGCTCCTGGGCCTGGATTTTCCACCGGTTATCCGGACTGGCCCTCATCTTTTATCTCACCCTGCACATCTGGGTCATCAACTCTTTGACCCGGGGTCCCGAGAAATTCAATAAAGTGATGACTTTTCTCGGCTCGCCCCTGTTCAAATTCCTGGAAGTGGGGTTATGGGGCGTGATCCTGTACCATGCGTTCAATGGGGTCAGGGTCGTGCTGATCGATTTTTCAAAGGGATCCCTCTACCACAAGCGGCTCTTCTTTATCCTGGTGGCCGTGGCCTTTATCCTGTGGGTGGCGGGCAGCTATGTCATCCTTTCCCATGTACTATAGGAGGCGGTAATGAACAAAAACTTTAAAGAAACTTCAAAGACCGGGGCCATTGCCTGGCTTTTACAGCGGATCTCGGCGGTGGTGCTGTTTGTCATTTTGATGACCCACTTTTTGCTCTACCATTTCATCAGTAAAGGCACGCCCAGTTGGAACGAGGTCATAGCCAAAATGCAATCTCCCTGGTTTAATCTCATGCAATTCCTCTTCCTGGTTACTGCCCTGTACCATGGGTTGAACGGCGTCTGGATGGTGGTGGAAGACTATTTCCACTGCCGCTGCTGGAGAATCGCCATCTTCAGCTTGATCTGGCTCGTGGGCCTATGCCTGCTCTTTATCGGTACGTTCACCATTATCAAAGTGGCGAACTTAAATCCAGGAGTATAACCATGAAGATAGAAGAAGCAAAAAGATTTCATAAAATCGATGCCGTGGTGGTCGGCGCCGGCCTGGCCGGTCTGCGGGCCGCATTGGAAATCGCCAAAAACGGCCACCAGGTGGCTGTGATCACCAAGGTTTACCCGACCCGCTCCCATTCCGGGGCCGCCCAGGGGGGCATTGCCGCTGCTCTGGGTAATACCTCGGAAGACTCTGAAGCCTCGCATGTTTTCGACACCATCAAGGGCAGCGATTACCTCGGCGACCAGGACATAATCGAATTTTTTGTCGACGAGGCCATCAAGACGACCTATGAGTTCGAGCACATGGGTGTGCCCTTTTCCCGCACCGCGGACGGCCGCATCGATCAGCGGCCCTTTGGCGGACACAGTGCGCCCAGGGCCTGCTTCTCTGCGGACATCACCGGCCACGTGCTGCTGCACACCCTCTATGAGCAGTGCTTGAAGCACAATGTCCACTTTTTTAGCGAATTCCAGATGTTCTCCCTGCTCATCCAGGACGATATCTGCCGCGGCCTGGTGGCCTGGGATATCCGTAACGGCGGTTTGCATATTTTTCATGCCAGGACCGTGCTTTTGGCCAGCGGCGGCTATGGCCGGGCTTTTAAGATCAGTTCCAACGCCCATGCCAATACCGGCGACCATTTGGCCCTGGTCTTAGAACAGGGTTTACCCCTGGAAGACATGGAATTTGTCCAGTTCCACCCCACCGGCCTGTACAAACACGGCATACTCCTTTCCGAAGCGGCCCGGGGCGAGGGCGCCTACCTGCTCAACGGTAAAGGGGAGCGGTTCATGGAAAAATACGCCAAAGCCAAGATGGAGCTCGCGCCCCGCGATGTCATCTCGCGCGCCGAACAGCAGGAGATCAACGAGGGCCGCGGTGCCGGCAAGGACAAAGATTACGTTTACCTCGACCTGCGCCACCTGGGCAAAGCCAAGATCATGGAAAGATTGCCCCAGGTCCGGGAGCTCGGCGTCAAGTATTTACAGGTAGACAGCATCAAAGAACCGGTTCCCATCCAGCCGACTGCCCACTATTCGATGGGCGGTATACCGGCCAATATCAGGACAGAGGTCATCAAGGATGCCAAAGGCACGGTCGTGGCCGGGCTCTACACCGCCGGCGAGGCCTCCTGCCTGTCGTTACACGGCGCCAACCGGCTCGGCACCAACTCTCTCCAGGACGCCGCCACCTTCGGTCGCGTCGCCGGTCATCACATGTCCGCATACATCGGTAGCCATGGCTATGAGAAGATGATCGACAACCCCCTGGACCTCGCCCAGAAGAAGATTGCCGCCTTCATGGAGGGCAAGGGCACAGAAAAACATGCGGTCATCCGCGATGAGTTGCAAGAAGGTATGACCAAATATGTGGCCGTGTTCCGCACCGAACAGGATATGTTGAAATTGAAAAAGATCATCAAAGACCTGCAGGAGAGGTTCAAACAGGTCACCATCCAGGACAAAGGCGGGGTGTTTAACCTCGACCTGATCGAGGCCTTTGAAGTGGGCAACCTGCTCGCCTTCTCCGAGGTTATCGTGGAAGGGGCATTGGCCCGCAAAGAATCGCGCGGCGCACACTTCCGCACCGATTTCCCGGTACGTGACGATAAAAGTTGGCTATGCCACACGTTGGCCTGGGTGACAGATAAGGGCGTAAAGCTTGATTTTTCCAGGGGCGTGACCATTTTCATGGATAAATACCCACCCCAGGAAAGAAAATACTAAGGAGAAGAACCATGGCCAAAGAAAATCTAAAAGTAAAGATTTTAAGATACAACCCGGAAAATGATAAGAAACCGCATTGGCAACTCTTTCAGCTCGAAGTCGACTCGGAATTCACCATCCTGGACGTGCTCAACGAGATCCACTGGAAAATCGACGGCACCCTGGCCTATCGTCGCTCCTGCCGTAGCGCCATCTGCGGTTCCTGCGCCATGAAGGTGAACGGCCGCAACGTGCTGGCCTGCGAGACACCGCTGGCCGCCTTTAAGCGCCGTCCGTTAAAGATAGAACCCCTGCCCGGTTTTCCCATCATCAAGGACCTGGCCGTTGACCTGGACGGCTTCTTCGAGAAGCTCAAAAGGGTCAAGCCCTATCTCATCCTGGATAAACCGGTACCGGAAAAGGAATTTCTCCAGAACCCGGAAGAATTCGAGCAAATCAGGGAAGCGGCCATGTGCATCCTGTGCGGCGCCTGCACCTCCTCCTGCCCCAGTCTCTGGGCCAATGAAGATTACCTCGGGCCGGCCGCCCTGCTCAAAGCCTACCGGTTCGTGTTCGACACCCGGGATGACGGTGCAGATGAGCGGATCGATATTGTCAACGACAAGAACGGCATCTGGCGGTGCCATACCATATTCAACTGTATGGAAGCCTGCCCCAAGCAGATTAAGATCACCGAGTACCTCTCCCGGCTGAAAGTCAAGACAGTAGAAAACTCAATCTAATATTTCGATCCGTACCGGTATCGATCCGGCCAAAACGGCCGTTGCCCTGTGGGGCCAAGGGATGTGTGCCCCGGCCCATGGCCCTACGGGCTTCCCCTTCAAAAGCCCGGAAGAGGCGGCGATGTAATCTTTCGACATGAGCGGGTACGTTTTAATATCCCCGGTTAGAGGAGGTAGTAACCGATGAAGAGAGTCCGGTTAACCCTGTTATTGTTGCTCCTGCCCTGGTCTTATACGGCCGCTTCAACACTCGATGAGTACATCGTGCTGGGGATCAAGGGTAACCTGGCCCTCAAGGAGCAGGAAATTTCCCTACAAAAAAGCCTGGAAGTCCTGGAGCAGGCCAAAGGGTTATTTTTTCCTTCCCTTGTCCTGGATGCCCGTTACAGCTGGGCCGGGGGTGGCCGGGTGATCGATTTCCCGGTCGGCGATCTGCTCAACCCGATCTACAAAAACTTGAACGACCTATTCCGCTTTCACGGCATTAACGCCGGTTTGCCCACCGACATCCAAAACCAGAGTTTCCCGTTTTATCGTGCCCAGGAGCATGAGACCAAACTGCGGCTGATCCAACCCCTGTTCCAGCCGGCCATCCTCCACAATTACCGCCTCCAATCGAGCCTGGCAAAAATGAGCGCCATCGAGCTTTCGGCCTTCAAGCGCCGATTGGTGCTGGATATCAAGGGCGCCTATTACACCTACTTAAAAGCCCTGGAAGTAATGGCGGTACTCAACCAGACCCGGCTGCTCCTGGAAGAAAACCTGCGTGTCAGCGACAGCCTGTTTAAAAACGGTAAGGCCACCGAGGATGTGGTGTTCCGGGCCAGGGCCGAGATCTCGGGCCTGGAACAAAAAATGGCCGAAGCGGGGAAAAACCAGGTACAAGCAGTTTCTTACTTCAATTTCCTGATCAACCGCCCGCTAACCGAGCCGGTTACCGTCGCCGAGCCGGTGCCGCAAGCAACCGGTTCCCGGGATTTAGCCGCTGCCCAAAAGAATGCCCTGGCGCACCGCGACGAACTCGAACAAATGGTTTATGCCTTAAAAGCGGTTTCTCACCAAAAGGGCCTGGCAGACAGCCGCGGCCTTCCTTCCCTGACCGCGGTGCTCGATTACGGTTTTCAAGGTGAAACCTACCGCTTGAAAGGCGATGACGATTACTGGATGTTGTCCCTGGTGCTCTCCTGGACGCTCTTCGATGGCGGTCAGACCCGGGCCATGAGGGCCCAGGCCCGGTTGGAGCGTCGAAAATTGGAAACCCGGGAGATGGCGCTTTCCCGGCAGGTAGAGCTCCAGGTCCAGGAAGAGTTCTATGCCCTGGAAGCGGCCCGTTTGGGCCTGGAAGCGGCCCGTGAGAGAGAACGGAGCGCCAACAGCTCTTTTGAGATCGTGGCCAAAAAATACCGCTACGGCATGGCCCCGCAGGTGGAATACCTCGATGCCCAGACCACCTTGACCGGTGCGGCGGTCAACCGTGCCATCAGCCGCTTCGACTATCTGATCCAGGAAGCCAGGTTTGCATGGGCGGCTGCCCTGGATGATATTAATCGCTATATCGACTGATGGAGACAGATAACATGAAAAAAACGATCATTTTGGTATTTATATTATTGTTGGCCGGTATTGCCGCCCTGGTGGTGTTTTGCGATCGGAAGAAGCCGTTAGCGGAGGTAAAAAAGACCCCGGTGGTACTGGTGCCAGTGGAGAAGCAAGATATTTCACGGCCTTTATATGCCTATGGACACCTGGCTTCCTTAAAAGAGGTCAAGCTTTCCTTTAAAACCGGCGGTATCATCAAAAGAATATGGTTGGCTGAAGGGCAACCGGCCCGGGCCGGGCAGATGCTGGCCAGTCTCGACCTGGTGGAGATCGAATCGGCGGTCAAGCAGGCGCGCAGCGCCTTTGAGAAGACCAAACGCGACCTGGAGCGGGTGAAAAACCTCTACCAGGACCGGGTGGCCACTTTGGAGCAATACCAGGACCTACAGACCGCCTTGCAGGTGGCCGAGTCCCAATTGCAAGCAGCCGAATTTAACCTACGGTTTTCGGAAATCCGCGCCCCGGCAGATGGGAGAATCCTCAAACGCCTGGTCGATGAAAACGAGCTGGTCGGCCCAGGTATGCCGGTATTCTTTTTCGGCTCCAGGGCAGAAAACCAGGAATGGCTGGTGCGGGCCGGGGTCTCCGACCGCGATTGGGTTCGCCTGCGTCCGGGCGATACGGCCTCGGTCTCTTTCGATCCCTACCCGGGTACTGCATTTACCGGCCGCATTTCGCAAATAGCCGAAGCGCCCGACCCGCTGACCGGCACCTATGAGATCGAGTTGACCCTCGATCCAACAGGAGAGAAGTTGGTTTCAGGGTTGGTGGCCCGGGTGGACATCTTCCCGGGCGATAAACGCCCCTATTTTGTCATCCCGGTTGAGGCCCTGGTCGGGGCAGAAGGGGAAGAGGGGCGGGTCTTCACGGTCGATCAAAAGAGCGGCACAGCCAGGCAGGTAGCCATCAGGATCGGCTTCTTATTCGCCGATAAGGTGGCCGTCCTTTCCGGCCTGGAGGGTATAGACCGGGTGGTAGCCACCGGTGCCCCTTACCTGGTCGATGGCAGCCCGGTTCAAGTCGTACCGGCCGGCCGTTGGCCGGCCGAGAAACCAAAACCCACCGGGGAAGGTAATTTATGAAATTATCGGAATCGGCTATATATAATTATCGTTTCACCATTATGGCGATCATGCTCCTGGTTATATTGGGGCTGGTCTCCTTCTTAACCATGCCCCGGTCGGAAGACCCGCAGGTGGCCCCGCCAGGGGCTTCGGTTATCGCCATCTATCCCGGTACCAGCCCAGCCGATATGGAAGAGCTGGTGGTCGATCCCATCGAGGAAAAACTCAACGAGCTGGACGATATCAAAAAGATCGAATCCTTATGCCGGGATGGGCTGGCCACCATCTCGGTGGAATTTGATGTCAGCGCCGACATGGACGATACCTATGCCCGGATGTTGCAGAAAGTCAACAGCATCCGGGGCGAGCTCCCACCCGACCTGTTGGAATTGATCACCGAGCGTTGGCACATGTCCGATCACGTCATTATCCTTCAATTGGCGCTGCTGTCGGAGAGCGCCGGTTTTAAGGAGCTCGACGATAGGGCGGAAGAGCTAAAAAAGATGCTGGAAAAGATTTACGGCATCAAGAAAGTGAAAAAATGGGCCATCCCCAGGCAGGAAGTGCGCATCTCCCTGGACCTGGGGAAGCTGGCCGAGCGGCGCATCCCTTTCCAGCAGGTGATCTCTGCCGTGCAGGCCAGCAACCAGAATATCCCCGGCGGTAGCCTGGATGTGGGCACCAACCGCTACACTTTGAGAACCAGCGGCTCTTACCGGTCGCTGGACGATATCCGTGATACCATTGTCCATGCTTATGGCGGCAAAATAGTTTTTTTAAAGGACATTGCCGATGTGGGCTTCGATTATGAGGATAACAACTATTTTGCCCGCACCAACGGCAAGCGCTCGGTCTTTGTCACCGTTAACCAGAAAGAAGATACCAACATCATGGAGGTGATGAAAAAAATCGACCAGACCCTCGAGAAATTCCAACAGAAACTCCCCCCGGCCATATCGCTCTACAAGGTCTTCGATCAATCCGAGAGCGTGGACAGGCGTCTGGACTTCTTCTTTGGCAACCTCCTGCAAGGCTTGATCCTGGTCGGGCTGATCATATTTTTCTCCATGGGCGTCCGTGCCTCGCTGATCGTCATGACCATCATTCCCACCTCGGTCTTCATCACCCTGGGTTGGGTCGATTTGTCCGGTTTCGGTTTAGAGTTGATGGTTATTTCCGGCCTGGTCATCGCACTCGGCATGCTGGTCGATAACGCCATCGTGGTCACCGATAACATTTCCCGCTTCATGAGAAACGGTTATACGCCGCTCAAAGCCGCAGTCGAAGGCACGCAGCAAATCGCCTGGCCGATCGCCAGCTCCACCCTGACCACCGTGTTTGCTTTCTTACCCATTGCCATGATGCCCACCATGTCCGGTGATTACATGCGCAGCATGCCCATGACCGTGATCTTTACGCTCATGGCCTCTCTCTTTATCTCCCTGACGCTGACACCGTTTTTATGCAGCCGGTGGTTGAGAGTAGAACCGGACCGTTTTGCCCTGGCCTTCCAGCGGTTCATCCGTTTCATTATCGGGCGGTACTACCGGCCGCTGCTCGATTTAGCCCTGCGCCATACCCGCTTGACCATCGCCATCGTGGCCGGTCTCTTTTTAGCCAGCCTGGTCCTCTTCCAATTCGTGGGCACCAGCTTTTTCCCCAAAGCGGAAAAACCCCACCTGATCGTCAACGTGGATACCCCGGGCGGTTCTAGCCTGGAGAAGACCGACCTGGCCGCCCGCTACGTGGAATCGGTGATCCAGCAAAGAAAAGAGATTAAAAAATATGCGGTCAACATCGGCCGCGGCAACCCCCAGATCCATTACGCCGCCCATTCCAAAGAACCCACCCCTTCCCATGCCCAGTTTTTCCTGGAGCTTTATGAGTATGACCCCCGAAAAGTCGGGCAGTTGGTGGAAGACCTGCGGGATACGTTCGACCGCTGTCCCCTGGCCCGCATCGAGGTCAAAGAAATCGAACAGGGCCCGCCCATGGAAGCCCCGGTAGCCATCAAAATCCTGGGCAATAACCTGGATAAGCTGCGGGAAATCTCCCTGGATGTGGAGAAAATATTTGCCTCTACCCCCGGGACGGTTAATGTGTATAACCCCGTGAAGATTGCCGGTACCGACCTCCGGCTCCAGGTCGACCGGGCCCGGGCCGGGATGCTCGGCATTCCCATGGCCGAAGTCGACCGCACCGTGCGGGCCAGTATCGCCGGGCTGGCTATTTCCCGGTACCGGGACAAGGACGGCCAGGAATACGACATCGTCATCCGCCTGCCCTTTGCCGATAAGCCCAGGCTCGAAGACCTGGAAAGGATTTACGTTAGCTCGCTGACCGGCGCCATGGTCCCCTTGAGCCAGGTGGCCCGGCTCACTTTCGAATCGAGCCCCCGGGAAATCACCCACCACAATTTTAACCGCAGTGTCACTATTACCGCAGATGTCAGGACGGGATTCATCACCGATAAGGTCACCGATGCGGTCATCGATAAACTCGACCAATACCCCTGGCCGGGCGGTTATGAGTACCATGTGGCCGGGGAGCGGGAGGGCCGGGAAGAATCTTTCGGCGGTATGGGCAATGCCATGCTTATCGCCCTGCTGGCCATATTCGCTATCCTGGTTTTGGAGTTCCGTTCCTTTACCCAGCCCCTGATCGTATTTACCGCCATCCCCCTGGGCGTCATCGGCTCCATCCTGGCCCTGTTTATCACCGGCACATCCTTTTCCTTTACCGCCTTTATCGGGTTAACCAGCCTATTCGGCATCGTGGTCAACAACTCCATCCTGCTCATCGAATACACCAACCAGCTCCGGGCCTCTGGAAAAGACATTGTCTCGGCCATTAAGGAAGCCGGGGAAACCCGCCTGGTGCCCATCTTCTTGACTGTGGGCACGACCATCGGCGGCCTGTTGCCCCTCAGCCTGCGCGGCGGCACGCTCTATGGGCCGATGGGTTGGGTGCTGGTGGGCGGGCTATTGGTTTCCACCCTGCTCACCCTGGTGGTCACCCCCGTCTTCTACCTGGTCTACAGCCGGCACCGGGAGTAACGTAAATGGTCCCGCCTGTCAAGGACGTTTAAATAACGCTAAAATCAGCTCCTGGGAATGCCAATTTCATCTGCGGCAAGACCTGGATCATCCGCCTGGAAGTATGACTTTTTTAAGAAGCATCGGTCTGTAAATGGTCTTGAGGCATTTGTCAACCTGGAAAATGGTTATGAAAACGCAAAGAAAAATTTTAGAAATCATATTTGTAGA
>Ga0315287_10000027_pt1 | contig 142418 bp, 139 predicted proteins | sample YL17G11_0_MG_FD_205037 | JGI IMG/M metagenome (GOLD analysis project Ga0315287, IMG submission 205037) | Sediment microbial communities from Yellowstone Lake, YNP, Wyoming, USA - YL17G11_0 | ecosystem: Environmental > Aquatic > Freshwater > Lake > Sediment | place: USA: Wyoming | collected... | reverse complement strand
CGCATTTAGTCATTTAAAAACCTAACCGTAGCTTCTTTGGTTGGGACATATAATTTCTAACTTTGTTAGTCGATAGATTTTCAATAAAAGCTGGTTTAGAACTATTAATTTTGTTTAATTTCTGATCAATCTTCTGTCTCAATTCCACAGGATTTAATGATAAATACAATTTAGTCAATTCTTGTTTCTTTTTAACTGGTATTTGATCAGAATTTATCAATCTCTGATAGGGTGTTTTAGCAATATCGTATTGTTTTTTACAAACAGAATTATTGATCTTTTCTTTTGATTTAATCTTCATTACTGGCCTAAAGAAGTTATTAAATAATCTAAGCTCATTCCTATACAAATCATTAATCATCTTTAATTGTCTTTGGCTGTCATATCTTCTGTAGCCCAGCCATTTTCTGATATGGGTATAGTTTTTCTGCTCCACATAAGCATTGTCGTTTTTTCGGTCAGGTCTTGATCTGGTGAAAAGCAGGTTGTTGCTCTGGCAATAATCAACCATATGCCAGTTAATGAATTCTGAACCACTGTCGCTGTCTAATCCTTTTAAGGCAAACGGCACAATCTGTTTAGTATCAGCTACAGCATCAATGACTGCTTTTCTGCCTTTGCCCGGCACTGCGTATTGTTCCGACCAGCCGCTGTAAACCTCCACTAAATCCAAGGAATAAATGAATTCTCCGGCTGGATCTCCGCCATTATGAGCCACTGTGTCCATTTCCATAAAGCCAATATTAGCTGTATCCCAGTCTGTTATCCTAATAGGAATAGAAGATTTTAAAAGAGAGCCATGTCTAGTTGTGCCTCTATTTCTTTTCAGTCTTCTTATCTTGCGTTCTCTTTCTAATCTGCGATCTATTGTTTTAGGGCTGATTTGTCCTAATTTATCTTTGACTTCTTGATTGATATTTAATTCATGATGTCTTGATAAAGCCTCAGCAGTTGATAAAAGAACAGGCTGCAGCCTTGCTCCGCAGGGATATTCCAGCAGTTCCCAAATTTTAATTGCCGCTTGTATTACCTCTGGACCATAAATCCTTTTTCTTTTCTTTCTGCCATATTTATCAATTCTATCATATTCATAACCAGCCCGCATTATTTGAATAGCGTACTTTCTATTGAATTTTGTGTTTGAACAAAACTCATCTAAAATCCTGCCCTTTTCTTTTTTGTCTGCTTTTAAATACCTTGGCTTAATTGTTTTGATTAGCTCTTTTTTGGACATAGAAGTCATATATTTGTAACCTTAGATTAGTTTATCTATGGTTACATTTTATATGACTCAACCAAAAGGTATAGGGTTAGAAAATAGATGACTCAATTCGAATCATTGACAAAAATATTTTAAGTCAATATAATAGAAAAAAATTAGAAATGGCTTAGTGCTTCAAATAAAATTTAATTTTATCTGGAGAATAACGCTATTTTCAACAATATGGCCAAATATAGACAATTGGTCAAAAAATACTTGAGCATTGGAGTCGCAGTTTTAATTATTACTGCGATTTTTTATTTTTTGACCGGGCAAGATATTAAATTTGCATCAGCTGCAGAAGGATATCCAAAAATCCATCAGCAAACAATGGTGCTGATTTTGAAGCTGGAAAATGGACAGGTCATCCTAGAAAAGGCCTCCAAATTAAACCGTTCTTTTGATGAAATTGAAGCTGGCAATATAAGTCCTGACAGCGGCGATATTAAGTATGAAGTGATTTCCGATCAAAATACTGCCATCTATACAGGCATTGTTTCAGATCCGACCAGGCTATATTTTGACTACAATGCCAATGAAGAAAATATGGCTGAAGGCGGCGATGTGATAAATAGCGGCGGATCTCTGATTCAAAACAGCGTTGTTTTTATAATTAAAGCTCCTTATGACGCTAATGCCAAATCAATTAAATTGAAAAAATACACCAGTTCTTCAGCAAGCCAATTTTTGTCTGAACAAAGCTTAGGCAATATAGATTTGTCTGGGTTAAAGACCGTCAATCAAATTAATCCGCATAACTTCGGCCTTAATGTTCCCAATTTTACAGTGACAGAAATTTTGAATAATGGCCCTTCTTCAAAAAAAATCGATCTGGTGTTGATGGGCGATGGCTACACAGCCAATGAAATAAATCCAACGTCAAACGATGAACATAGTTATTATAACCATGTTAATATCTTGAAGAATAATTTTTTAGCAGAAGAGCCTTTTAACAGATATCAAAATCTTTTCAATATTTGGCGCGTTGATGTGATTTCTAATGAATCAGGCGCAGACCATCTTTTAAAAGACATTTATAAGGATACGTTTTTGGGCGCTAATTATGGACTTGATGGGAATTTAGACGTTGATGAAACAATTGTTTATGAAGTAGCTGATTTGATTATTCAGGCAGGCGGAGATTTTGACGCTATCGTTGTTCTGGTAAACGACGAGCAATATGGAGGTTTAACGGGAAATGTGGCAACTTATTCAGCTCCTTGGTCTGAAAAAGATATATTTGGCATAAAACATTATCGATTAGAAGAAGCTGCTTATGGCATAGCATTGCACGAGATAGGTCATTTAGTGGGTAGATTAGGAGATGAATATACAACAGATTATCCGATTTGGTGGCCTGAAGCGTATATACGGCGTTTTAAAGATCAGAATGGCCTTACTAAAACAGAATATATTGGTCCTGACGATAAAAATTATCCAAGACTTGCCGCAGAAGTAAATGCCACTGCTTATGATTTAGCCGAGTTGTCCAATGAAGCGCCTTATAAATGGTCTAATTGGCTAGGTTATCAGTGGGGCGAAATAGACAGGGAGCTTGGTTGGTGGGTAGATCACGGCGCAGTCAGCTGTTATGAAGGGTCTCAATATGTTAATTACGGTTTATATAGGCCTACCTCTGTAAGCAAGATGAATTTTAGCATTTTTACTGGTTATGGCCCTGTTAACAGAGAAATGATTATCAAACACCTTTTTATGCATGATACTTATGATGCTAATTTAATTCAATCCTTTTCTCCTGATCCTAATGCCGGTACTTATACAATTCAAGATTCTTTTACTATTATAAAACAAAACATAGATACTATCGGCATAGAGTGGTTATTAGACGGAGTCAAATTAACCAATAAAACCAACTGGACTTTTGATTTTTCAGGAGTAATTGTTTCTTATGGCTCTCATACCTTAACGGCTAAAGTCACAGACAATTCGGACTGGATCCGCGACTTCAATAAAAACCAATGGGCTCAAGAGCAAATTAGCTGGTCAGTAGAAAAAAAGATGCCAGTTCCCGCAAACCTTCAAGCTGTCTATTTGAATGGCAAAATTAATCTTAGCTGGGACGCAGTTTCAGGCGCTACAGGCTATAATGTCTATAAAAACAACGCATGGTTCTGGTATTTTAACGCCAATTCAGCTGTTGATGATAAAATTGTTTTAGGTCAGACCTATACATATCAGGTAGATGCTTATGACAATGCTGGTCATGTTTCAGCCAAGTCAGCTTCAGTATCTATTACTATTCCCATTCCATCTATTGTCTTGTCTGCTGCTGCTGTTTCTCCGACTCAAGTTAATCTGTCCTGGACTTCGTATCCTAATGCCTCCACTTACCAAATCTATAGAAATAACAGCTGGTTTAGCTGGCGGCCTGCTGGAACACTGACTTTTTCAGACACAAAATGCAATCCCAATACCATTTATGTCTATAGAGTGGATGTTTATGACAGTTCTAGCCGTTTATTAATCCAGTCAAATACCGTGTCAGTAACTACCCCTTCAGCGCCGGTTATTCCTCCGATCCCCACCGGCCTGACATCCGTCGCTGGTTTTGACAATATCAAATGGACCTGGAATGCTTCAGCTAATGTATCTTATTATACTTACAAGATTTATGATGGCGCCTCCTGCGCTGATTACAATCAGGGCGGAACTGTTTATAGCGCTTCTTATAGGCTGGCTGGCCTTCCTAGATGTGAGACTTATTCGTTTAAAGTCAAAGCCTGCAATTCTTTGAATCAATGTTCTGGCTATACTGGCTGTGTTTCTGGTCGGACTTTAGGCTGTTTCTATTAGATTGATTAAAAACAAACTAATATTTAAACAAAAAAGCTGTGGCTTATCCACAGCTTTTTTTAGTTCGGCGCCTTAATATATGATATAATATATCTGTCTTTTATTTATGACAGACAAAAAACCCAATCTTATTCTAGACGAATTAATCTTTGTCGCTAAAAAGCATCTTAGTCTGATTATTTTAGTTCTGATCTGCTCCGGGCTTTTTTATTTTCTAATTCCCTATGTGGCGCAAGAGCTGGGCTATACTGATATAACAGAAACCCCTTATACCGGTTTTATGACCTTAAGCAGCGGTGTTAAAATGGAAGCAGCTGATTACAATAGAATGGCAGCAAAAACAAGATCAAGTTTTTTGGCTCTTTCAGCCGCAGAGCAGCAAAGGGTAATTTCGGAATTAAATGAAGCTAAGCAAAAAATCGTTGAAGCAGGCGCTTCTTGGATACCGGGCATTACGGAATTATCTTTATTAAGCAAGGAACAAAGAATACAAATATTAAATGGCGTTGAAATACCGGCTCAAGGAGAAATAGATCAGTTGCTAAAAAGCCAGCCATTACCGCCGCCTTTAACAATGACTGGTTCATTGCCTGATTCTTGGGACTGGAGAAATGCAAGAGGATATGATTATATAACTTCTGTAAAAAATCAAAATATGCCATTTAGCTGCGGAAGTTGTTGGGCTTTTGGCATCATAGGATCTTTAGAAGCAGCATTTCAAATTTATTACGATTGGCCAAACACAATACCAGAATATGCTGAAATTGATTTATCCGAGCAAGACTTAGTTTCCTGCTGGACGACTCTCGGCTGTTCGGGAGTTAATTATCGTGATTTAAAAGATTTAGTTTCATTTTACATATTGAATGATGGCGTGCCATCTGAAGAGTGTTTTCCATATCAGGCTCAAGATTCCAGAAATGGAATAGGGTGTGATTCTGTTTGTCGTTATAGAAATTATAATTATTATAAAGCTAAAAGTTATTATTTGCCTTTTTATTTTAACGATATTAGAAAATATTTGGTTGATAAGGGTCCTATGGCTACGCCTGTATATGTAGATGAATATTTTGATAAATATACGTCAGGTATTTATGAAGCTATAGGCAACAACATGTATGGGCATGTTATGACGCTAATTGGATATGATCAGTCTCCCCAGGGTTTTTATTGGATATATAAAAATAGTTATGGCTTTACTTGGGGAGAAGATGGTTTTGTTAGAATGAGGGGATATCAAGGGAAAAATTTTTTAAATTATTTGCCAATAACGCCAATTTCTATGCTAAAAGGCGATGTTTATCCAGCTGCTGATAAGCATGGGAATTCTGATGTTTGCGGGGATGGGGTTGTTACTTTGGAAGATCTCTATGCGATGGCAAGGGGAATAGTAACAGCAGGCGACTCGTTTAATGACTGCCAGAAGAAAAAAGCTGATTTGCCGACCGGTTCGCCATGCAGACCGCCAGACGGAGAAATAGATGTATTTGATATGTCGACATTAGAGGACAAGTATTTAGGCCGTCCTAATTGCATTGACGGCTGGTAATTCCAGATATATTTGACAGAATAAGTTATATGTGATAGAATACGGGCAGTCCTTTTTTAAATTTAAACTCAATATATAAGGAGACAGAGATGAACAGAAAAACAGCTCTAGTATTGGCAGCAGCAGTAATATTAGTATCAGCATTAAAAGCGTCTTCAGATGAAAAGATAATTTTAATCAAAGATCCTTTAGTGGAAGTTGTAAAAATCAGCGACAATCAAAGAGAATATTATTTTAAGTTCAAGGCGGCAAAAAAAGATTTTAAGGGAGATATAATTGATTCCAATCTTGGTCTTAAAGGCATGTATATGTGGGGGTTTGTCAGAAATATTCCGGGGGTTAAGGATTTTATTATTAGGCCTAAATCTATATATATAGAAAAGGAAGCCTCCGCTCAATGGGAGCAAATTGAACCTCGAGTAGTGAAAATAATAATAAAAGCATATAGCGATATATGCTAAAAATGCAAAGGCAGAAAATATTTCTGCCTTTTTTTATTTTCTTTTTATGCTATAATAATGAAGCTAAAATTTGCTTTAGATATGGCAAAAAATGATATTTTAGTGTATGCTTTTTGAAAGGAAAGTTGATAAATATTATGTCAGAGCAAACAATCGGCATACCGCAGGCCTTAATTTTTTTTAAATACCCCAGTTTTTGGCAGGTTTTATTAAAAGATTTGGGTTTTAAAGTAATTCTATCGCCAAAAACAAACCGCCAGATTATGGAAAATGGCTGTAAAATAGCTGAAACAGAATCTTGTCTGTCTTTTAAGGTTTATCAAGGCCATGTTGATTATTTGATAAATCAAGTCAAGCCGGATTATATTTTAGCGCCGCGCATTATTTCTTTAAGAGACAAGCATTTAAGCTGTCCTAAATTTTTCGGCTTGCCTGATTTGGTCAAATTGCAGGGCCATAATTTAAAAATACTGGAGCCGGAATTTGATTTTAACAAGCAGAGCTTTAAACAGACAGTTTTTGATTTGGCTTTGTCATTGGGCAAGAATAGACAGCAGATAGAAAAAGCTTATCAAATAGCTTTAAAAATAGAGATAGAAGATTGGCGTAAAAAAGCAGAGCAGTATTTTGAAAAAATAAAAAGCTCTAAGAAAAAAATCGTGCTGATTTCACATCCCTATACCTTATTTGATGACTATGTTAATTTAAATATCAGAAAAAAGCTGGCTGCCAATAATGTAGAGCCAATAGATATAGACAGCGTGCCTTTTGATTTTGAAGCTACTTTTTGCCATTGGGACTTTGAATCAGAGCTTTTAAACCAGGTAAGGCAAGTATTAAAAGAAAAGATAGACGCCGCGATTCAACTTTCCACTTTTAATTGCGGCTGTGATTCAGTGGTAAAAGAATTTGTTTTAGATGAATTTAAAAAAGCAGCGGTGCCTTATTTGTCTTTAATTATTGACGAGCATACCGGCGAAGCGGGTCTTTTGACCAGAATTGAGGCTTTTTTAGATACTTTAAAGTAATATGAAAGTCACTTTTGCCCAGATAGGTAATTATTCTATAGCTGTTAAAGACCTGATTGAAAAATTAGGCTGTCAGTTTGTGCCCGCTGACCAGACTAATGTTCAGACAGTCCAGCAGGGAGTAAAGATGGCGCCGGAAACTATTTGTTTTCCCTGCAAGGTTAATTTGGGCAATTATTTATCAGCCATTGAAAAAGGCGCGGATACCATACTTATGTTTGACAGCCAAGGACAGTGCCGTTTTCGCTATTACGGCATGCTGCAAAGAAAAATTTTAAAAGAATACGGCCATAAAGTAAGTTTTGTTATTTTTTCCGCAAAAAGTTTTTTATCGCAGCTGGATAAGCTGAATAAAATATCTGCTTTTAAGAAATATCTTCTTATCAGGTTTGTCTGGAAAAAAGCCAAGTTAATTGAGCTGATAGAACAGTCAGCTTGGCACTTTAGGCCAAGGGAAGCAACAGAAGGCCAGACAGACAAATTAGTAAAAGTATTATTTGCTAAATTGGCTGATATAGATAAAATAAAAAAGCTAAAAGAATTTAAAACAGAAATAGAACAGTCTTTTAGAAAAATTACTATTGATTCACAAAGGCAGATATTGAAAATAGGACTGATCGGAGAAATATTTACTGTTATTGACAGCTATACCAACCAGCAGCTGGAAAATATGCTAGGCAAAATGGGAGTGGAAGTTCATCGGGATTTGACCTTGACTGCTTTTGTCAAGCATAGTTTAAATCCTTGGCATGATAAAGGCATTAGAAAAAAAGCCAGAGGTTATTTGAATTATATAGTCGGCGGCCATGGCCTGGAATCTGTGGTTGAGATGCTGCACTATGCCAAATCTGGCTATGACGGCGTAATACATCTCTGGCCTTTCGGCTGCATGCCCGAAGTCACGGTCAGGCCGATTTTGGAGAAAATAAAAAATGAACATAATATTGCTTTGTTGGGCTTGTCATTGGATGAACAGACAGGCCAGGCAGGCATAAAAACCCGGCTGGAAGCTTTTGTTGATTTAATGAAATCAAAAAAGCAGGCTAAAAAATCTTTATGAAGCATTATTTAGGCATTGATGTAGGCAGTATTTCCACTAACTTGGTTCTGATTGATCAGAATAATCAAGTAATAGAGTATTTATATATTCGTACAGAAGGCGACCCGATTAAAGCTGTGCAAAAAGGCTTGAAGATGCTGCGTGAAAAAATAAATTCTGATATTGAGATTAGCGGAGCAGGGGCGACCGGCAGCGCCCGGCAGCTGGTGGGAGTAATTACTGGCGCTGATTTGGTTAAAAATGAAATTACCGCTCATGCCAAAGGCGCTTCTTTTTATGTGCCGGATGTTAAAACAGTAATGGAAATCGGCGGACAGGATTCAAAGATAATTATTTTGCGCGATGGCGTGGTAGTAGATTTTGCTATGAATACCCTTTGCGCCGCAGGCACAGGATCTTTTTTAGATGCCCAAGCCTATCGTTTGAAAATTCCCATTGAACAGTTTGGCAATATTGCTGTAAAATCAAAAAAACCGACTAATATTTCAGGCAGATGCACAATCTTTGCCGAATCTGATATGATTCATAAACAGCAAGTCGGCCATAGCACCGAAGATATTGTGGCTGGTTTGTGCCAATCTTTGGTTAGAAATTATTTGAATAATGTGGCTAAAGGAAAAGATATCCAGCCGCCAATTGTTTTTCAGGGCGGAGTCAGTGAAAATATCGGCTTAATAAAAGCTTTTGAAGAATCTTTAGGCCAAAAAATTATCGTTCCTAAATACAATACCGTTATGGGCGCGTTCGGCATCGCGCTGTTGGCAAAAGAAAACGTTAAGGCAAAAAGCAGTTTTAAGGGCTGGCAGATTTCAGACTTGGATATCAAATGCACTTCTTTTCAGTGCAAGGGATGTCCTAACCAATGCGAAGTCATAGAAGCCAGAATCAATGGACAGGTAGTTTCCCGCTGGGGCGATCGCTGCGGCAAATGGAGCCAGTAAAATTGTTCTTTTAAATCTTTAATAGGGAGAAAAAGATGAAAAAAATAGGACTTATTTGCGCGATGAAAAGAGAAGTACCTGACATAATAAGACAAAGCCGAAAGCAGAAAGTTATTTTTCAAAGAATCAATAATTGTTATGTCGGGACAATTGTCTCAGGAGTAGGGCAGACCAAAGCAGCTTGGGCTTTTAATAATCTGCTTAAAGGATTTCGGCCTGATTATATGTTGTGTTTGGGTTTCTGCGGGTCGGCAAACAATGCCAGAGTCGGACAATTGCTTATCGCTGACAGCGTATTGTATGGATTAGAAAAAACAGATATTCAATCCCAGTATCTTAAGCTGGTTAAAGAAAAACTGAAAGAGCAAAATCTTGATTTTGAATCAGGCCTTTTCCAGACCTTTGACCAGATAGTCTTTTGCAAAGAAAATATCGCAGACCCGACAATTGCAGTAGATATGGAATCATTTACTTTAGCCCGATTAGCTCAAAGGCATAATATCCCGATAATGATTGTTAGGGCAGTCAGCGATATTATTCCAGAAACAAAACCTCCTTATTACAAATTCCCCGGAATTTTGCTGAAGCTGATAGTCAATTCCCAAAAAGCCAAAAAATCCCCTAACCTTTTTTCAGCTCTTTATTTCAACCACATACACACCGCTTAAAACCAGCGGTGTTTTTTAATAAAAAAAAGGCGACGAATTTCGTCACCCTATTTATTTTTGAATTTTAATTTTAAATTAGATTATATCCACGCCTAATTTATCTTTGATTACTTTTTTCACTCTTTTAAGATCAGCTTTCATCATTTCAAAATCCTGTTCTAAATCAGTCATTCGTTTTAGAAATTTATCAAGGGTGGTTATCAGATGGTCAAACTTCTGGTTAATATTTATTTCCATCTTATTCAATCTTTGTTCCAAGCTATCCATTCTTTTATCTACGATATCAAATCTTTTGTCTATTCCATCAAATCTTTTATCCATACTGTCCAATCTTTTATCCACGCCTTTTATTTTGTAATCAACGCTATCCAAAATCACTGTCGTTTGCTGGGACAGAAGCTTCTCCATATCTTTATTAGTCAGTTGTTGGACTTTACTCTTGGGCATATTATTGGATAGTAATATAATTTTAATTTTGAACAGCCGCTCTGTCAATAGACTAACCTTGACAATAACCAAGTTATTATTTATGATAATTAAAAGTTTGGTTCTTTGAAAATTTAATAATAAGCAAAGGAGAAGATATGAAACAGGTGATTTATTATTCAAAGAGTATGAATGATAAAGGCGAAAGCATTAGCAGAAAAAGATTTGCTGAAAAAGCGCTGGATATTTATAAAGACCTGATAGGGGAAAAAGTGCTTGTAAAACCCAATCATGTTTCTTTTGAGGAATATCCTGCTACCACTCATTCTCAAATGCTGGAAGTGGTTATTGAGTGGCTGCAGAAAAATGGATATCAGTTTATAGTCGGCGATGGCAAGGCAATTGATGTTTTTAAATATAAAATGAGAAATACGCCTTTAAAGCAGGTTTGCCAAAAATACAGCATTGAATTTACGGATTTTTATAAAGAAAAAATGGTTGAATATCAGACCCCGCGGGGCTGGTCAGTAACTATGGCTGATATTGGATTTAAGGTAGATACTATAATTTCTTTGCCAGTGCTGAAAGCTCATCCTCAAGGCAGATTGCGAATGACCGGCGCTTTGAAAAATGTGGTTGGTTTTTTTAGCAGGCAAGAGCGCTTTATGCTTCATCCGGGAAGCATTGTCAAGGATCCGTTTAAAACTATTGCGGAAGCTAATTGGATTTTGACAAAATCTCCGAAAGCGCCTAAGCAGATCATAATTGAAGATGCGATTTATACTTTAATTAAAGCCAACGAACGACGGCATGGAGGACAATTTAGTTTTTTGGGTTATTTGTTAGCAGGTATCTGTCCAGTAGTTTTAGATATTTATGGTTTTTCATTGTTAAAACAAGTTGAACCAGCTTTTAAAGATAAAGATTATGATTATATTAAGTATTTGCCTTATGCCATAGAATATGGCGTGGGTGGGACAGATTATGAAATAAAAGAAATATAGCAGTCCTAAGCGACTGCTTTTTTATTTTCTTTTTATTTGCTATACTAAATCTATGGAATGCCCAAAAGAAAATAATCAGAAGCCTTGACTTAATAAAAATAGTAGGTTATTATATATTTAATAGTTCTTGAGATTTTGTTCTTTAAATAACTTTTAAAATACGGAGGTGATAAATGGCTTGGTTAGGAAGAAAAAAAGGAATTAGAATATCCGATGTATATTTAAAGATGAAAAGAGAATCAATTGAAGTTGTCAGAGGAGTAAAGGTACCTAAAGATAAAAAAATAGAATTCAGAAAAATTTTTAAAGCTCTAAATCGCGATATACGCCTAGAAAGAGAAACAGAGGAAAGCGGAGTTTGTTATAAGCTTTTTATTGACGATAGGGGATGTCTCTATTTTTATGCGCATTATCCAATTGGATTAAGGAAGTACTATTTGACAAAGGACGAGGAAGATTTATTGGGAAATGAATTCGAGACAAGAAACCCGCAACTAGATAAAGATAATTTAAAAAAATTTCTGGAACGGAGAAAAAAAGTAATGCAAAAAGCAGACAAAGAAGATAAAAACAATTGCCTTGCTATGAATAGTATTTTAGGCAAGGTATCTGCTTATCTTCTGTAAAATAAATAAAATAAAAAAGGGTTAGTGAATTCACTAGCCCTTTTATTGTGGTTCTGTTGACATAATAATAAATAAATGATATAGTATATTTAAAGATAATTGTTTTTTTAAAACCAAATAATTAAAAAAAGGAGGATGGAGATGAAAACGCTTTCAAAGAAAAAAGTTGGATTATTATTGGTTTTGATATTCGGGCTGCATTCACAGATAGCGACCGCGCAGACAGAAAACGCGACAGCTAAAGGCTTGGTTATTTCCGGGCCAGCTGTTTATCTGCCAGAGTGTTCTGGTCAGTGGTTTGATCAATGCGATAGCGCTAAAATATGGTTTGAGCAGATGGGCTATGGAACAACACAAATCACTTGGCCGACCAAAGAGGAGTTTTTAACAGGGATAAAAGATCAAGATACCTTGGTTTACTATCTGGCCAGCCATAGCGATTCTTATATGGCAAAAATTGGCTGCTTAGAAGACCAAATGCCAGATATTATCTATACTGAAGAAATGGAGCAAGCTTTAGCTTTTGGCGGGCAAAAGAAATTGTTTTTTAATATGGGTTGCAATAGCGCTTGCCAGACAGATGAGAATAGCTTTGCCCGAGTCTTTACCAGCTCTTCAGCAGAAGCTGCTTATATCGGTTTTTGCGGCTTGGATTCAGATTGCCAAAGTTGCTATAACATTTTAGGGTTGTGGCAAAGTGAATTGTTTAATCAGCTTAGCCAGCAGAAAACAGTGGGCCAAGCGTTTGAACTGGCGCATCAGTACTTAGAACAATTTGAGTTTGAATATTCGTGCAGAGGCTGCGCTTTTTTGGAAGGCAATCTGGAAATGACTTTAGCGCCAATAGAAGTGCCTCAAGAACTAATATTAGGCGATATCAACAATCCAATAGGCGATGATCAATGCGGAGATAATATCGTTGATATTTTTGATATTTTAGAAGAGGTGGATATTATCTTGGAGAGAAAAGAAATTACCCAATGCCAGTTTGAGAAGGGGAATTTAAAAACAGGAACACCCCCAAATTGCCTGGAGAAAGACGAAGAAATAGATATTTTTGATTTATTGGTAATTATTGATAAAACGCTGGAAAAGGAAAATTGCGTTCAAGATTAATTCTCCATACAAATAAAAAACAAAAGGGTTAGATAATTTTTTCTAACCCTTTTTAATTATACTTGACAAATTATTAAAAAAGTTATAGAGCATAATAAGAGAATAGAACATTAAAAATTCAATAATTTTAATCGAAGGAGGACATATGAAAATAGGATTGATTTCCGATATTCACAGAGACAGAGATAAGGTTTTTGACCAGGTAGTTAAAAAGATGCTTTTACAAGGAGTTGAGATATTTAATGTTTGCGGAGATATTGATATTGATTTTTGCAAGCCAGAATTGTTTGGCTATAAAAAAGTTTTTTGCGCTTTGACTGATGAAGATGATAAAAAGGCTGAGTTTAAAACACCGCCAAGCGAAAATTGGATTTATACCCGTCCGGGCTTGGAAGAAGGCAGAAGAATATTTAAAGTATGCGAAGGCTTAAGAGCCTATATGGGCCATAAATTATCCAGAAATTTAATTCAAAAGCCGATTGAAGAAGTGGTCATCATAAAGATGGATGAAGTCAATGCTAAAGCAGATAAGGTTGATATTATTACAGCTGGCCATACCCACCATCAGATTTATTGTGACAGATTTATCAACCCAGGAGCCATAGAAACTCCTATTGGCATAGGCAGTGGCGGAGAATACGCAATTTACGATTCAGAAACTCGGGAAGTTGTGTTTAGCCGGGTTTTGCTTGATCAAGATCAAAGAAAGCCGTTTAGAGTCGCTGTTATTTCCGATAGTTTGGATGTTACTAAAAAAACCAATGGCACATTTTGGGTAAAGTTGGTTCAAAGATTAAAAGATTTACATGTAGAATATTTGATTATCGTGGGAAATATCCATATAGATGATGTAGGAAAAATTCCAGGGCTTGAAGAGATAAAGGAAATTCATTATCACTTAAGGCATGACCAAATAAATCCTGCTAAGCTGCCTGAAAATTGGCGCCTTATAAAGCCAGACAAACCAATAATTGATATTAACGGTTTTCGGTTTTATACAGACTACGATTTAGGAGCATCTATCTTAAGTAAGTCTGAAATTACCTTAGGAACTTATGCTGCTGATGTTGTTAAAAGACATACCGCCACCCGTTTTGTTTTATTTGGCCTGACCTATATCAGTATGTATTTTGAAGAAGAGTTTTTAAACTTTATCAGTCCTGGTAATGTAGTTAATGATAGAAATTACGTGATTATTGAATTGCCGCTTCAGGAAATTACTTTTGGCCGTATTCCAAAAGGACATTAGCATTATAAAGAAAGATGGATTTTAAAAAATAACCCTCTGATTTTCAGAGGGTTTTTGTATTTGTTTATTGGTTTAAAAACCAATTATTATAATCATCAGCCACCGCGCGGAAATCATAGTCAGCATTCAGACTCCAAAAAAGCACGCTTTGATATCCGTTTCTGTAAATAATTTTGAGCTTTTCAGCAATATTGGTCGGCTGTGCTTCGCCAATCAAAACAGGTTTATCCAGACCAAGATCTTTGGCAGGATAGTCTAAGGGATGGGTAGTTTCCATATTATCGTAATAATGGAACTGGTATAAATCTAAACCTAAGCCTTGATATTTTTTTACATCCTGTCGATTGCGGCTGCCCACCGTTACCAGATGTCCGGGACTATAAGCATGGATACAATCAGTAACCGCTCTAATAAATTCTTTCATTTGGTCTTCATTGACAAGTCGCGCATCAACATATTCTGGCTCATTAATAATGTCCCAGGCATATATCGCCCAGTTGTTTTTATACCTTTGGAAAAATTGAGCCAAAATATTTAATAACGCTTCTTTTTTGGTTGTCAGTAATTCAGGATGTTCTCCTACGGGCACGCCATTTTCCTGACTAATACCATCAGCGATCATATAATCAAACAGCACTGGTATTAATCGCAGACCGTATTTTTCAGCAGTAGCAACCAAAACATCCATATCAGGATAGACATAAGGGTCAAAACTGATCGGGTTGCCCTGATTGTCATAAAGCAAAGGTGTGCGTAAATCACAGAAAAGAAAGATTCTAACCAGCTTTACACCCTTGCTGGCCAAAAAAGCAAAGTCACTTTCCAATCTAGCGACTTTAGTGTGAAAACCTTCAGGAATTCCTGAATAAGGACTGATACCTGCGTCCCAGCCATATTTATCCCAAGGAAAGTTAACACCAGACTTATTTTGAAAATCTTTTATCCGGTCTGCCTCATTAAGATAGTAAACATTGGGCGTTAAACAGCCGCCAAAGCCATAGACTAAGTTGCAATTTTCATCAAAAGCCATGTAGTGATAGAATTCATGTATCTCCATATGGGCAATTAACTCGCCAGTCATAGCATTTCTTAGCCAGATGCCAGAGTTTAATCCGCCATGGAACATTACTGCTACTAAACAATCTCCATTGCTAGTACGGCAAATAGCCAAAGCTTTTACATCATTAAAAGAGCCATGGCTTTCGTCAATCGTGATAATCAATTGGCCAGTAGTTCTGTTAAAAACTCCTAGCTTGCTGTTATTATAAGGTTCTATTTCGCGGAAACAGAGATCTTTAATACAGACAGGAGTACCGTAAGGCACAGATCCGGTAGGCGAGTAAGTCGCATCTTCCCGGTCATAGAAATAGAACTTCAGCACCAGAATATCAAAAGATACAGAAGCAGTACCATTGTCAGAATCAGTGGCTTCAATGGTTATCTTATGTCTACCCGGACTCAAATCAAGATGAGAAATATATTCTCCTTGGCCAACCAGTTCACCATCCGAATATATTCTGATGCTAGAACCAGTCAAATATCCGTCTTCCGGATCTGTTACTATAAAAGTAATTGGCTTAATACAACGTTCCATTATCACTTCGTTATCAGAAATGCCCCAGACTTTGATTTCAGGTAACTGATTGATCGCCGAGGTTGTCGTTGAACTGGTGCTAGAGGTAGAACTAGTAGAAGGGATAGAACTAGTGGTCGAGCTGGTGGTTGATGAGGTAACTATAGTTGTTGTCGTACTGGTTTTATCTACATAGATGATATCTATAAAATCAGGCAATGAACAAGAGCTTCCTCCTGTTACAATAAGTTGGTCGCCTGTGTCATCAAAGACCATATGGTGGGCAAAATATCCAATTTTGTCACCTTTGCCTACTAGTTCACCCGTTTCTATATCCCGAATCCAGACGCCGCCATTAAGTCCAGCATGGAACATAATAGCGATATATTTAGAATCCGGAGACCAGGCTAGTCCCTTGAGATCGTTGTGGCCACCATGGCTTTCGTTAATAGTCAAAATTAATTCATCTGTTTCTCTGTCAAAAATACCAATCAAACCGTAACCATCTGGTTCAATTTCACGGGCATATTTGTGGCCATTTGGAGAAAACGCCTTTTTAAAATTTTCAACTGAGCCGAGTGGTGAATACACTGCGTCGTCTCTGTCGCTGAAATAATTTCTTACTACTTCGATGATAATTCCAGCAGAAGCGCTTTCATCTTGAGAGTCTGTGGCTATTGCAGTAATCTTGTGTTTTTCTACGGATAGTTGGTAAGTACTGAAAGACTTTTTTCTTGAAATTACTCCGTCAATATCTGAAGTCCAAACAATATCAATATCTGAACCATCTTCAGGGTCATCAACAACAGCTTTAAAGTAAATGTTGCAGTCTGCGACAAATTTATCTTCACTTGGTGATATAATATCTATAGTTGGAGGATGATTTCCAGGAATAGTTGAAGTTGTTGTAAAAGGAGTAAAAACCGCTTCAACATAAGTAAATCCTTTGATTTCAACTTCTACTGGGTTGTCAGACCCTTGAACATCACCTTCCCAATGACTGAATTCATATCCATCATTCGCAATTGCTTCAATCGTTTCTGTGGGCGGCCAACAGCCTTGGATAAAATATGAGTCAGGAGGTGGTAGAGTGGTTCCTCCTTCATCAGGCCAAACCTCTATCTCAAGTTTGCAGTCTGGAGGCACAGATGTTGTTGTTGAAGTAGTAGGATAGCAATCGACAATTTCAAATTCAGCTTTGCCGATTCCCAGTCCCATCATTGCATCATTGGCTATCACAATAGCTAGATATTGGCCTTTTTCACAAGGATCAACTTTTAAATCCAAGACAGACCTTTTTTTCGCTTCCATTTTAAAGGGTCCTTTAAGATCTTTGTTTACATCAACCAACCAACAATTCATTGCTACAATATCATACATAGAATTTGCTTCAGCGCTAATAGTGACTTGGTCACCCTGAACTTGTTTTGGCTCAACAGTGACTTCGAGATCAAACATATAACTACAACCCGACAAAACACAAACCATAAAACTCAAAACAATCTTTAAGCTCTTGCTTCTCATAGTCTTTTCCTCCTTATATTTAGTTTTTAAAGAAACCTCTTATAATATATCTGAACCAGAAAGTTTGTCAAGGATTTGTAAATAAAAAAGGATTAGTGTTTTTTACTAATCCTTTTACTAATAGAGGTCTTTTGATAAAAATTGTTGCAGGTTTTTGATTCTGCAAATACGGCGCAGCTTATTAAAAGCTTTTTCTTCAATCTGTCTGATTCTTTCCCGGGTTAGATCAAGGCGCATTCCGATTTCCTCAAGCGTATGCTCACAGTTGGCCAGTCCATATTTTCCGCAATCAATGCCGAATCTTAAGCGAATGATTTTTTCTTCTTTGGGTGTTAGTGTTTTCAGTACATCTCTGGCGGATTTTTTTAAAGTTTTGGCAGATAGTATTTCTTCCTGGCTTAAGCTTTTTGCGTCTGGTAAAAAAGCGCCTAAGACATTTTCTTCATCGTCAAAACTAGCAGGCGAATCAAGCGACAGGGGATTAAGATTAGCTAGGTTTTTAATCTTGTTAATCATCTCTAAAGACATATTTGCCATTTGGGCTATTTCTTCACTGGTTGGTTCGTATTCTTTTCTTTTTCTAATCAGCTTTTCAGTTTTGTTAAATTTTTTTAATTTTTCCACGATATGAACAGGAAAACGGATAACACGGGAATTGTTGTCAAGGGCCCGGGTAAGGGCTTGTATTATCCACCACGAACCATAAGTTGCAAAGGCAGAGTGATCTCTGGGTTTTTTGCCAGCAGGGGTTTTATTATTTTTCAGATAATACTTAGAATTATATCTGGCCGGAGCATTAAACAAGCCCAATATGCCATAGCCGATCAAATCCTCTAAAGCCATGTTGCTGCCCGAAGATCTGATTCTAAATGCATTGGCATATTTGACAACCAGTCTTAGATTATGAAGGGCCATTTTCCAAATCCATTGGCGCTCTTGTTCTTTTTGCCTGATTAACTCAAGCCAATGCCATTTTAGTTCTTTTTTGTCTTTGTTAAAGACAGCTTGAAAAATTTTTGGTTTAAAATCTTTAAGTTTTTTAGGCGCAATTTCGTTTTCAATTTGTTCAAAAATATCAGTTAGTCCGTTTTGCCGAAAACTCTTTTTAAACCTTAATTTTTTAATTTCTTCACAAAGCTGTTTTTGTTGTTTTCGGGCATCTTTTATTGACTGGCAAAAAGCTTGTTCTTGGGCTTCTGTTAAGACGGGGAAATTCTGTATTTCTTTTGAAAGCAAACTCAAAGAATCAGGCGGCGTTTGGTTTTCTTCTGGCTGGTCTTCTGGATGGTCTGTTATTTCTAAATAAAGATCTGTCTTTTCCTCTGTTTTTTTCAATTTTATACCTCCTGTGTTTTATATTTTATTTTTAAATAACTGTTTTTGCTTATCTTAATTTAAGCCTAAATTATAAAAAAAAGCAACCCTTTGACCTTGACAATATCTTTTAGAAAAAATATTGTAATAGTATCATAAGCAAGCACCTTTACATAAATAATACAAAAAAAGGGGGTTAAAGATGAAGAAGCGAAGATTAATTTTTGTTTTTTTGGCAATGGTTTGTTGTACTTGTTGCTCTTATCAGTTTAAATTTTTACCACCCTATGATTATAATCAAAGACCTTCAGACAGGCCTGTTTATGAGCAGACTAATCAGTCTAATGATTCGTTTCCTGTTTATAGGTGGCAGTTGATTCCGCTTGTTCAATGGCAAGTTAGCAGAAAAGCAGAAACAGTTATTAAATAAAGAGGAGGTGAAAAAAAGAATAGAAACCGGCAAACAAATAACGAAACTTAAAAGAAAGGAGGAGAAAATGAGAAAGACAATCTGTTTGTTTGTAATTTTTTTGATGGTTTTTATGACTGCGCCGCTTGTCACAGGCCAAGATGATTTGAAAACCACTCTAAGTGCGATTGATGAAAGCGAAACTCAAACCTTAGCCGACCCTTTGCAAAATTGCTACAATCAGCCAATGTTTAAGTTTAATCATTGGCTTTGGAAGAGAGTGTTGAAGCCAGTGGCTGCGGGCTGGCAGAAAGCTGTCCCTTCTTTGATAAGAGAAAATATTGCTAATATTTACGGTGAAGCGCGCAGCCCGTTTTATCTGGCTAATTTAGCTTTGCAAGGCCGGGGCAAAGACTTTTTAAAAATGAGCGGCCGTATTGCCATCAATTTACCGACAGTAGGAATTGGCGATCCTGCTAGTAGAATTTCCGACCAGCTAAAAGAGAAAAAAACCAGTTTGAAATTGACTTTTAGAAAATGGGGAGTAGGTCCAGGTTTTTATTTTGTTCAGCCGATTAAAGGCCCGTCAACCCTTACAGATACTGTTGCTGACTTAGTTGAAAACGCGCCTTTGATAATTTTTCCGCCTGCCTGGATTATTTCAAGCGCTTCTGCTTTAGAAACAGTAAACAACAGCGCTGAAAGTCTTCAGCAATTTGAATTTATCGAAGAGGCGGCTGTGGATTTGTATCCTTCAGTCAAAGAAGCCTATAATGATTCGTCTCAGCACCAAGCTGAAAAGGAGTAAAACAATAAACTCAAAAGTCCCGAAAAAAAACCGGGACTTTTTATTTTGACCTTGACAAATATTCTAAATGTATTAGAATAAAATAAGTACTTAAAATATTAATAAATAATAACTTTTGACAAAGGAGGCAAGAAATGAAAGCAAGAAGAGTAGTAATAGGATTTTTTGTTTGTTTTTTAGTATTTTCCAGTTGGGCTTTTGCAGAAGAGAATTACCATCCAGAGGCAATGTCCGGACTTCAGCTTTTGAGAAATTATCTGGCCCAGAATTTTTCAGATGATTCTATGGTCAAAGATCAGATGGCATTGATTGACCAGGAAATTATGAAATTAGAGGCTCAAGAAACAGCGGATTGCAGTTATCTGTGGGAGATTCAACCGACAATAGAGGGAGTAATACGCCTTCTTCAGGCCTTTATTTTAATTGACGGCACTTGTCCTTGGTTTCTTGTCGGCATGATAGTTGATAGCGCTTTTTGGATTCCTCTGGCTTGCGATTGCAATAATGATGAAACTGGCTGTATTAATTGGTGGTTTGATTTTTTATATAACGCTCTGGCGTTTTGCGGAAGGTGCTGAAGCGCTAATAATAAATAAAAAAAAAGCTTCGAAAAATTCGGGGCTTTTTTATTTTTGCCTATGGGAAAAAAGCCCTTGACAAGCTATTTTGGCCTGTTAATATAAATATAGATATAGTTTAAATCACCACAAATATTTACAGGAGGGGATTTAGTCGGTTTTATTGTCTTATGGTTAATGAGAAATTTAGTTCTCATTTTGAAAAGGAAGTTATAGGAGTGGTGATTTTATTTTTGGGAATATTTTCTATTTGATAAAAAAAGAGAAACTAACTCTGGGTGCCAGGTTTGGTTTCCTCCCCGACTTTGGCACCCAGCGTTAGTCTCTCTTGAGTATTCTAAATCTATCATAGCATTAAATTATTAATTGACACAAATATAAAAAGAGATTAATATTAAAGCATACTCAAAAAGGGGAGGAAGATTATAAGGGGGGAAAGAAAAAATAAGATTGTTTAGCGGAGGAACTAGACAACGGGGGAATGCAAAACCAGAATTGGTTAAGTTCAGAAATAAAGATACAGAAAGCTTGGAGAGTAGATTTTTATAATTTGGCTTCTTCGTTTTTTAACGAAGAGGCTTTTTGATTTCTTTATATTGTCATTCTGAGGTCTGACGAGAGTCGGACCGAAGAATCCCGTGAAATAAGAACGAGATCCTTCGCTTCGCTCAGGATGACATAGTATTTCTTTAAAAGTTTTGCTCCGTTAAAGGAGAAAAACCTAATCCACCACACCAATTTCGTTGATACATTCACAAATTCCAACAGTGAAAGGCGAAGCCGCTTCGCTTTACACTAGTGGTAATCAGAAATGCATCTCTGAAATTGGTGTGGTGGTAAAGGTCGATAATAGGTGGTTTGCCCTATCAAGAGGGGCGATCGCCCCTTCCTTTAAAGGGATAGGGCGAGTCACTTATATAGAATCCTTAAAAAGAAGGGAGGTGTAAAAAAATGAAAAAAGCTTTAATCGGATTAACAGTATTGGCTTTAGTGGCAGTTGCAGTTCCAGCTTTAGCTAGAATTCAAATGCCACCCATGCAGCAAGGTTCAGATATCACAGTCATCAACAAAAATTTTGCTGATGTGATGAATATGGTAGGTTTGACTATTTCTACTGGAAACAATCAAACCAACGGCGGTGAAGGCGATAATGGCGGCGCAGCTGGTGATGCTGATAGCAACACCAACAAGCGCGGCACTCAGACCAACACCGGCGGCAACGGCGGTAATGGCGGCAACGGCGGTAATGGCGGAACCATTGTCACTGGCGACATAGGCGCAGTTGTTGGTATTGAGAATATGATTAATACTAATCAAACTGAAATTAATGCTTGCGGTTGTCCTGCACAAGAAGACCCAACACCTTGCGACACTTGCTGTGATACAGACTGCGAGTTAGATGCTTGCAGTACTGATTCATGCTGTCCAGGACCAAGGCCAAATCCTTGTCCATGCCCAGAAGATATCAAAGTCGTCAACGAGAATACTGCTGATGATGTAGATAGTATGGTTCAAGGCGCTTTAGAAACAGGCGCAAACGTGTCTGATGGCGAAGAAGGCGAAGATGGCGGTGACGCTGGCGATGCTGATTACAATACCAACGGAACTTCTTGCGAAGGCTGTAACAAGCCAAGCCAGACTAATGTTGGCGGCAATGGCGGCGACGGCGGCAATGGCGGCAACGGCGGTAAAATTACCACTGGCATTGTCGGTGCTCAAGTTAGCATCGTGAATATGATCAACTCGATTATTACCAGAATTATCAAGTAATGATAAAAGAGAAGGCAGGTTTCTGCCTTCTCTAAGTTAGAACAGAAATTATTTTCTGTTCTGGCTTAGGGGAAAATGAAAAATAATTTTAAAAAAATAATTTATTTAGTAATTTTGCTAGCGCTGCCTTTTATAGGACAGGCGATTACCATAACCAATGAAAATTCAAGCAAAGTAAATAACCAGATAGATATTTCAGCTAATACCGGCAATCAGAATGCCAGCGCTGGTACCCAGCAGACTAATGGACAGTCATCTGTAAAAATTGATGTTGAAAATGAAATTAATGGTCAGTCAGTTGATCCAATTCATATTGACCAAAAATCTGAAGCTGGCAAAGACATCAAAGTGGAAGTAAATCAAAAAGTAAATGCTACCGGTACAGAGGCGCAAGTAGAAAAGCAGGTAAAAATAAATGATCAGATAGTTGAGCAGTCTTCTACGACACAGCAGATTCAGCAAAGCGAAGAACAGCCGAAAAAATTAGGCGTACTTGTTCAAGTTAAAAATACTATTCAAAAAAATACTCAAAAATTCTCTAATTGGATGTCGGTCTTTTTAGGGAATTTAAAAAATAAATTAGCAAATATTTTTAAAATATTTAAATAAAAACGCGTGATGTGAAATTTATTTAGCTTATTTCCTGAGCGAAGCGAGTGTAGCGAGCGGAGTCGAAGGATCTTTCGATAAACTCAAGATAAATCTTTTGCCTTCGATGCGGTCCCGACTGTGTGTCGGGACCTTACTCAGGCAATAACGGTTATCTTTAGCCAACAAATTTCATATCATCTGTTAAAAAAAATGTCCAAACACAAAAAAATAATTCTTATCTCAATTTTAATCTTAAATCTGGTGGCGTTAAATCTGCCGGTTTCTATTTTTGCGCAGGAAACACCAACTGATACTGCTATTTCTACTGGTGATATTCAGGCAGAAATTGGCGCAGATAATCAGGTAAATACAAATATTACTGACTTTAGCGATCAGCCAGAAGAAATAGCCGAACCTGCCATAGAAGAACAGGCAACGGAAACTGAAGTTCAAGGACCAGAAGCTGTTTGCGAAGTTCCGCCAGTTGAAGAACAGACAACAGAAGAACAAACTTTACCGGAAACTGAAGTATTGCCCGAACCTGAAGAAGAATTAGTTTGTCCAGTTGGCCAATCAGTAGTTGACCAAGACGGCTTTTTTATCTGCAACGATAATCAGGCGGATATAGCCAATCAAGTCGGCGTGGCAGCAGATACTGGCTCTAATGAAGCGTCTAGTTCCACTGATGCTTTCATAGAGACAGGTGATGTCACAATAACAACTAATATCTCAAATACTGCCAATACTAATATAGTAGGCGCAAATTTCTGGTATTTGATTTTGAATTATTGGCAGGATTTGATTGGCAATATTGCTGTTGATCAAAGCCAAACTAACCAAAACGCAGGTTGTCAATTGATTGATTGTGTCAATGATCTAGAAGTTAATAATAATAATCAGGCAAATTTGGTAAATGATGTGCAAGTTTATGCTATGACTGGCAATAATCAGGCTGATAACAATGACGGCAATGCCAGCATTAATACCGGCGATATTGAGGTTACCACCAACATCGTAAATATGTTAAATACCAATATAACTGGCATGGACTGGATCTACGCCATTATCAATTCTTTTGGCAATTGGATTGGCAATCTAATCTTTCCCGGCGTAGGCCAAATTGAGCAATTTACCAATGGTTCAGCCGCTGACCAGCTTGAAAGTGAGGCGCAGACAGAAGATGTGACAGCTTCAGAGACAGATAGCGCTGAAACTGCCGAAGCAAATACCTGTTCAGAAGAAAATTGCACCAGCATAGATATTGAGAATAATAATCAAGCTGATATTCAAAACAATATAAATGTTATTGCAGATACTGGCTCTAATCAGGCAAATGGCAATGGCGGCAACTCTGTAATCGTAACTGGCGATGCCAATGTTGATGTCAATATTGCTAATAATCTAAATACCAATATTATTGGTTCTAACTGGATGATGATCGCCATTAAGATTTTCGGCGACTGGAATGGACAAGTATTCAGTTTGCCGCCCGGCACTTCTTGGTTAAGAACGCCAGACGGCATTTTGATTTTTTCCGATGGCATGTTAGAACAAGCCCAGTCATCAGGACTGGCAAGCCCTTTAAGCATTATTAATAATAACACCAGCACTGTGCAAAATAATTTAAATATTTTTGCCTCTACTGGCTCAAATACTGCTTCAGGCAATGGCAATAATGCCAGTATTGAAACCGGCAATGCCGATGTTTCTGCAAATATTGCCAATTTTGTAAACACCAATATCATCGGCCGCAACTGGCTGATGGCTATGATTAATGTTTTTGGCGATTGGGACGGCAATGTGGCTTTTGGACAGCCAGACTTGTGGCTGGGAGCCAGCGCTGTAACCGCGCCTGCTCCAGCTGTGCCAGGCGGTTTAATTAATTACACTTTAAGCTATACCAATAGCGGAAATGCTGATGCCACTAATGTAGTTTTGACAGATGACTTTGATGAAAGGTATCTGACATTGGCAGATTTAGCAGGCGGCGTTTTAGATGAAGGAAGAATAAAATGGAATTTAGGCACAGTTCCGGTTGGAGCCACTGCATTTGTCACTTATGCGGCAAATATTAAATCAGATTTGCCTGAAGGCAGAACTTATCTTCAGAATACAGCCAGCATTGAAAGCCTGGAAGAAGACCAAAATAATGAAAATAATACTGAAAGCTTGACTGTGCAGGTTGATACCACTAGAACTTATGCTACATATTCAAATTCAAATTATATTCCTCCTCAAATCCAATACCCTTATATTAAAGTAAACAAAACAAATGATTCTAAAGGTCCTGTTAAACCTCATGAAACAGTAAAATACAAAATAGTTTTGACCAATGATGGCAATGGTTCTGCTTATGATGTAATAGTTCACGATACCTTGACTGATCCCTTTGGCAAGATAGTTAAAACTTTTGATTGGGATTTGCAAGAGGTGTATGCTCATGAAGAAATTAATATTGATTATAGCTTGCTTATCAATGGTTATATTACTTTAGGCGGTATTTATACAAATACTGTTTCTATTGAAGGCAAAAACTCGCAAGGCAATTCAATTTTAATTATGGGCGGACAAAAATCTTCTAAGATAGAAGTAATCTTGCCAGAAAAAAAAGCAGGGGATTTTGCCAATCAGCAGGATTGCCAAGAAGCAAACTTTTTCTGGTATGACGATACTTGCCACAGTCAGCCCAAGCCAGAAGAAATTATTCTGCCGCTTCAAGAAATTGCTCCTTTGGAAAAAATTGTCAGACAAATTACTGATCTGCCTCAACTGCTTGATACAGAATCAGCCAATGCTTCTATTATTAACCGGCCAGTGCTCAAAGTCGACGCTAGAAATGGAAAAGATTTAGGCAATTATCTGACCGCTGGCCTGGCAAGTCTTTTAAGCTCTACTAATTTTTGGCTAATTATTGTAGTTTTGATGGCAGCATTGCTGACGCTTATGTTTTTGAGAAGAAGAAATGCTGAATAGATTAAAATATTTAAGTTTTATATTTTGTTTATTTTTATTGCTGATTATATCCGCAGGCAGGGGACTGGCTTTTGATTTAAGCCATAGACAAGCCCAAGAGCTTTTAAAAGGCAGATTTGCGCAGGACGAACTAATAGTAAAATTTAAAAACAGCTCAAGGCCTTATGAGAAAATAAAAATCACTGGCGGAATTACAGCGGAAAAATTAGCCGAGTTTTTGCAAAGAGACGATGTAATTTTTGCCGAACCGAATTATTTAGTTCAAGCTTTTTTTATTCCTAATGATCCTTATTATTCCTATCAATGGTTTTTGGAAAATCCTGTTAATCACGGCATTAATATCGCATCTGCTTGGGACATTACCAAGGGCGCTAATGTGAAAGTAGCGATTATTGATACAGGCATTGCCTATGAAAATTATTCAAGTTATTTGCAAGCTCCGGATTTGGCCCAAACTTGTTTTTTAGCTGGCTATGATTTTGTAAATGACGACTCGCATCCCAATGACGACAATGGCCACGGTACGCACTTAGCTGGCGTTATAGCCCAAGGTACAAATAATAATTATGGCGTAGCAGGCATTGCTTTTAAATCTTGCTTAATGCCGATAAAATCTTTAGACCGAACTGGCAGCGGTTCTTACGCGGATGTAGCAGATGGCATTTATTGGGCAGCAGATCATGGCGCCCAAATTATTAATTTAAGTTTAGGCGGCAGCCAGTCATCAGACGCTTTGAAAGAAGCGGTTAAATACGCTTATGAAAAAGGCGTGGTGGTAATTGCAGCTGCTGGCAATGATAATGCAAATTATATTGCTTATCCGGCAGCTTATGATGACTATGTAATCGCAGTAGGCGCGACTCAAGCTGATCAGCAAAGAGCGCCTTATTCAAATTATGGTTCAAGCTTGGATTTGGTGGCGCCGGGCGGCAATTTAAGCATAGACCAAAACAAAGACAGCTACGGCGATGGAATCTTACAGCAGTCATTTTCATCCAGTCCTACTTCTTTTGGTTATTATTTCCGCGAAGGCACTTCAATGGCGTCTCCTATAGTAGCCGGCGTTGCTGCCTTAGTTATTTCGCAGAATCAAAATTTGACGCCTTCGCAAGTCAGGCAGGCTTTGGAACAAACAGCTAAAGATTTAGGCGCACAAGGCAAAGATAATTATTATGGCTGGGGTTTAGTTGATGCTTATGCTGCGCTTCAATATGTGGGCGGTCAGCCGCCGCAAAATAATGACTATGACAACGACGGCGTCTTAAACGATCAAGACGCCTGTCCTAATACTTATGGCTCAGCTTGCAATGGCTGTCCTAATTCTTGTTCTGGCTGCGCAGTAATGTCTTGTCAGAACGGAACTCTAAACGCACCGACCTGTACAGTTGGTTCTTGTGCTAATACAATTTGTCCTACTTCAGGCTGCGGGGTGGGGGGTTGTGCTGTCACTGAATACGTAACTTATACGCCAGCAGCTAATACTTGCAATATTTCAAATAATATCGGCGCTTGTTCAAGTAATTCTTGTCAGATAACTTGCGCAGCTGACAGCCGCTGTCAAGTACCAGCCAATCAATTAAGGGTATCAGATATTTTACTGCAATCAGAGACTTTAAATTTCGGATATATTAAATATTGCCGGGTTACAGCCACTGTTTATGTTCAAAATAGCTCTAATCAACCAGTCAGTTCAGCCAAGGTCTATGCTCACTGGTCTGGCGCTTATAGTAGAACTGTTTCAGCTAATACAGATTCATCAGGCAAAACTTCTTTTAAAACATCTTTGATTCGCAACTGCGGCAATTTCAATTTCTGCGTTGATAATATCACTAAATCTAATTTCACTTACAATCCATCTCTAAACACCAAAACCTGCGCTAGTATCACTTTGCCGTAGAGAATAAAAAATTTAATCTCCAAAAACAAAACCCCTTAGGATTTTTTTCTAAGGGGGTTTTATTAATTAAAAGCAATTTATATGTTAAAATATTTTATATGCTTATATTTATTGACGAATCAGGGATTCATAAGGCAACTGATCATTCAACTTTTGTTTTGGCTTATGTAGAAACTAAGAATTATAATTTGTTAGAAAGTCAGATTAAAGAAACAGAAAGCAAATTAAAGATAGATTATTTTTATTGGGCAAAAACCGTTTGGCGGGTAAAAGAAAAATTTATTGATCAGGCATTAAAGTTGGATTTTAAAGCGAAGATAGCGGTTATAGAAAATCCGATTAATCCATCTTTGGAATTAGAAAGAGTATTGGTTCATTATGATAGTAGAAAAGAATATAAGAAATATTTATGTTGATGGCAAAAAGCCGAAATGGTATGAAAGAAGAATTAAAAAGATATTAAGAGACAAAGGTATTTCCACTAAAAAAGTAAAAACAGTTAAAAGCAGCCAATACGCAGGTATTAGATTAGCGGATATGATTGCTGGTCTATCGAGATCTTATTTTGATAAAAAGAATTTAAACAAAATTGAAAAGTACTATCAAAGATTGCAAAGAAAAGTAATTGTTTTAATAAAATAAAATACCTCAGCCAAAGCTGAGGTCAGATAGCTCGGTAGTTTTGATTTCTCAAAACTCTCCCACTGGGATTTGTCCCGAGTCTCTTGTTGTATTTACATCATATTATATCAGTATCGCTCTTGTCAATAGTCTGCAAAACACCGAAATCTGCGACAGTATCAGTTTACCGTAAAATTTTATCCCCAAATTATACCCACTTTATCCAGAAAATCAATATTGACAGGAAGATAAGGGAAGATTAAGATAATAACCTACGCTTGATATCCCTCCATATAATTAGCTTAAGTCTAGAGGGGAACTGGATTTAGCTTAAATGGGTTTTTATCGTTTGTATAAATTATTTTTCGGAATGGCTTTAGAAGGTTATTTGTATTACAAAGCTTCTTTGCATTAGCAAAGGAGCTTTTTATTTTAAAAAAACAAACTCCCAAAAGGAGATTGGAACCGCGGAGGAAAAAACCCCGCACACCAATTTCATAGATGCATTTTCTATTACCAAGACAAAGAGCGAAGCGGCTTCGCCTTTCGTTGTTGGCATTTGCGAATGTATTGATGAAATTGGTGTGGGGGTAAAGGTCGACGGCAGTTTTCTCTAGTTCCCCGAATAGGGGAACAGCATAGGCAGTCCTATCGGAGGACCTAAGGCAAGCTGCCGAAAAAAAATTAATAAGTTAATAATAAAATAATCCCGTTATAATTTTATTTTCATAAAATTAAACGGGGCAAAGAAAAAATATGAAAAAAGTAATTATAAGTTTATCAGTTATCGCGGTTGTTGCAGCTGTGGTAATCGGTGCAACCACGGCTTTCTTTTCTGATGAAGAAAAATCTGTTGGCAACACCTTTACCGCCGGTGAATTGGATTTAAGATTCCAGGTCGGAGGTGGGGCAACATGGACAGATGTAAATGGTAATCCGCTTTTTGATGGATTATCATTGTTTCCAGCAGGCACGAACGATATAAAACCCGGTGATAAGGGCGAAAAAACAGTTAGGCTATGGGTTGATGATAATCCTTCTTGTGGAAAGTTATCTGTTATCGTAACAGAAGATAAAGATAATACTTGCACAGAGCCGGAATTATTAGATGAACCAGGTTGTACTGCAGCCGGTTATGGTGAATTAAACGACAATGTTAATTTCGCTGTTTGGGAAGACATGAGTACCAATGGTAAGTGCAATAATGTTCTCGATAACGAAGAAACTATTTTAGTTTCCGGACCTATTTCGGGCACTAAAGCTTACAGTATTGGAGAGCTTCCAATAACCGAAGCAAATGCAAAATGTTATGGAGTGGCGTACTGCTTTGGAACTTGGAATGGAACAGCTTGCAATGGCGCTTTGGTTAACAACGCTTCACAAAGCGATTCTTTCAAAGCAGATATAATAATCGATGCTTTGCAGAAGAGAAATCAGTTTCCCAACGGATGTCCTGTAGCAGGAGATTTCGTCACATCCGAGCAAAAGACATTAGTTTTGGATAATAAAGATCCTCAAACATGGGCAAGATTAAATGATGAAATGGGGGGAACTTTAACCTATAACACAGCTGGGAATACATTTGATTACAGCTTTATTGCTAGTGGTTTACAGGCAAGTACTAATTATAGTTTAGTTTACTATGCAGACAATCAAAATAGATTTGCGAATTGGGGTGGAGCTAATCCAGGAGCAGTGATTGCTACATTTATGACTGATGGAGCTGGAGCTATTGCTTTGGCATCCGCGAGCATAGAACTTGGTATGGATTTGCCAACCGCTAACGATTGGAATTTGGTCGCAAGCCCGGATTACTGTGCTAACCATAATGGATTTGACAGTTACAACACGTGCGTCGGAGCAAAGATATGGTTAGTGCCGACAAGCGATTATAATTCAGCCACGAAAGCATTGACAGCATGGAATCCGGCAAGCTATTTGTTTGAAACAGACCTGATTACCTACGACGATACGAACAATTAAGGTCTGATAATGGAGGATTAAAATTCATGAAAAAAATAATTATTAGTCTAAGTATGATTGGCGTGGTTGCGGCGATTGCGATTGGAGCGACAATGGCCTATTTCAATGACACTGAAACAACCAGCGGCAATATTTTTGTGGCTGGGGAAATGGATTTGAAAGTTGATCACAAATACGCAATGTATAATGGCCATGAGTGCACAAGAAACTGCGAAGAGAATTTGGGTGAAAACCTGATTCTAAATGGCAGTTTTGAAGCACCTGAGGTGACAGACCCTGCTAAATGGGAAATATTTCCTTCTGGTACGCCAGGACTTGTTTGGATGGTGGAGTGGAACGGCGGTTCTGTTTCATATAACGGACGGACAAGGCCAGATCCAGCTTTAGTTGAATACCATGAAAATATAATGGGTCCAGCTCAAGATGGCGACCAGTATGCAGAGCTTGATTCTGACTGGTTTGGTCCGAACGATCCCTTGAACGGAGAACCTGCTCTGATAAAAATTTATCAGAATATTCCTACTACTATTGGCGCAAAGTATCGACTTCATTATTACTACGCGCCGCGTCCAAATACAGCTGTCGGAGAAAACATTCTCGATGTTGAAATAGACGACGCTAATGTTGCTCATCATGATTTGGGTGGAGGCGGAGGAAATATTGCCTGGCAAGAATACACCTATGAATTTTTCGCTGCTAATGCTTCCACAAAAGTAGAATTTATTGGAGGCGGAATCAATAATTCTTTGGGTGTATTTTTGGACCACGTCACTGTTCATCCGTATAATCTTAACTGTATATATGAGATTACCGGCGGAACCTGCACGCTTTGGGATTTAAAAGATTTGCAAACAGGCGACTATTATTGGGATTATGATGATGTTAAGCCCGGTGATTGGGGCGTAAACATTATCAGCTTGCATGCTTATGACAACGATGCTTATGCTTGCTTAATTACTAATAACATTGTTGATCAAGATAATGGCATTGTAGATCCAGAGCAAGCAGCAGGCGATCTTGGAGAGCCAGGAGATCTTTCTCAATTTATTAAGATTTTTGCCTGGGAAGATGTTAATCAAAACAATGCTTATGATTTAGGCGAGTCAGTGATTTCAGGACCGAACGCTCCACTTGCTACCGCTATAGGCACAATATCTCTTACAGCGTCTAATACTAAATATATTGGCATTGCCTGGTGCGCAGGAACGCAATCTGTTGATGGCGCAGGCGTAATTTCCTGCGACGGTTCTTCAATGGGCGATATTGCCCAGACAGATATAATGACTGCATATATTACCGCTTATGCGGAACAACAGAGAAGCAATTCCGGATTTGATTGCGCTAATGTAGATTTGCCTGAATTGATTCAACCCTAAGTTGAAACTTTTTCGGTTGCCTTATGGCTTGTGAACATAGGGCAGCCAATAAAGGTTTTAAATAATGAAATTTATTTTTAAGTCAATTTATTATTTGTTTATTGCTTGTATCTTGGCAATTGCTTTGCTATTGGTGATTTCTTATCTGCCCATACCGGGAAATTACAAGGTGCTGGTGGTCCAATCCGGTTCTATGGAGCCAGTTATCAAAACTGGCGGAATTATAGTTTTAAAACCGCAGGCAGATTATAAGGCTGGAGAAATAATTACTTTTCGGGAAAAAGCCGGCTCTAATGTAACTATTACCCATCGGGTAGTAGAAGTTAAAAACGAAAACAATCAGGTCAGATATATTACCAAAGGCGATGCTAACAACGCAGCTGATCCAAATGGAATTTCTAAAAATCAGATTGTGGGCAAAGTGCTTTTTTCTCTGCCTTATGTCGGCTATGCGGTTGATACAGCCAAAAAACCCTATGGTTTTTTAGCAATTATTATCATACCCGCGGCAATTATTATTTTTGACGAAATAAAAAAAATTGTTTATGAAGTCGCACGAATCAGAAATAAAAATAAAGATTACCAGATATAAGAAAATCTCTAAAAGGGATTTGTGTGCAGATAATATAGTTGATCTTTCCCAAAAAGATAATTTTTTGTTTTCTTTGTTTAAAAACAGCTTAGTAAAGATAACCGCTTTGCTTTTGATTATAGTTTTAAATTGGGCCGGCATTTACGCTATCGGTTCTACTTTAGGCTATTTTGGCGATAAAGAAATTTCAGTAGAAAATAAATTAGAAGCCGGAATTTTGGATTTTGAACTGGCTTCAGAACATGATTTTCTGCCTTCGCCTCTGAATTTGGGCGAATACGCCACCCGCACTATCAGCATTATCAATAATGCTAATTTATTTAAATACACTGCATCTAGCACTGATTTTTCCTCTGAAGTATGCCAGTATTTTGATTTAGTAGCAGATATGGACGATGTGACAGCAGAATATTCAGGCAAGCTGACTGATTTTAATATTAGTTCATCCAGTCTTTTGTATTTTTCTGATCCCGAAGATTGGTTTTTTAAATTAACGCCTGTTAATAATTTTCCCAATGATTTGCTAGGCCAGACCTGCAGTTTCAAATTTGTTTTTGAAGGCTCGCAAACCAGAAATGATTTGTCTTTTTTAGAGGGCTTTACTGATAGAGAAGAAATATCCAATTCTATAGCTGTTAAAAAAGCCTGCCGCTGTGTTTCGTTGCGCAGTATGGGTTTTTGGAAAAACCATCCTGAAATTTATAAAGATTATTTGCCTCAAGAACTGGGCTGTCAGATGGTTAACTTTATAGAAGACGCTAATAATATTTTCAAAAAAGCCAATGCCAGAAATATGGCTGATCAATTGAAAGCCCAGCTTCTGGCTATGAAATTTAATCTGGCTCATTTTGATGTAGGCGATTATGAATATAAGCCGGGTCATACCTTAAATAGTTTAGTAGCTGAAGCAGACGCGCTATTGTGCCAGAGTCCAGCGCCTTCCCGTTGCGATTTGGAGAAAATAAAAAATCTGCTTCAATGTTTGAATAATTTGTGTTTCAGATATTGCCCGCAAAAAATGGACGATGAATTAAGCGCTTTTGGCAATGGCTGTAATGTTTGCCAAGATTCAGAAGAAAAACCGTTTATTTTGATAGAAGGCGAAAATGTTGATGTAGAAGGCAATTTTTTAGATGAAGCGGTTTCTCTGCCTGAATTGCCGGAAATTCCTCAAGTAACTGCGCCGGAAATAATATTGCCAGAAATGCCAGTCTTGCCTGAAATGCCAACTACTACGCCAGTAATAGAAATTCCAGAGATTCCTGCGATTCCAGAGATTCCGAAAAAAGAAAATTTTACTGCTGATATAAAACAGGACGTTAAAGCTGAAGCAATTATAAATATTGAAGAAAATAATAATAATTAAGAAAGGAGCAAAACTATGCGAAAAAAAATATTAATAATTTCTTTGCTGATTCTTTGTTTGGGTATTTCTATTGCCCAGGCAGCGGAATTCCGCAAGCCGTCAAAGAAATTTGGGGCGGTCAATACGTCAAAAGACGAAGTTTTCAAGAATTTATATACTGCGGGAAATATGGTGACAATTGCCAGCAAAATTGAAAAAGATTTGGCTGTAGCTGGCAATGTTTTAAGCATTGATGGAGAAATAGGGGATGATCTTTTTGCCGCAGGCGGCACAGTCTTGGTAAAAAATACTGTAGGCGGCAGCTGTCGGGTAGTAGGCGGCAATATTATCATTAGCGGAAAAATAAAAGAGGATCTTTTTATTGCCGGCGGCAATATTCTGATTTCAAATACTGCTTCTGTTGACGGCGATATTTTTGTGGCAGGGGGCAATGTCAGCATTGACGCGCCAGTAGCAGGCTCAATCAGAGCCTGGACTGGCAATTTGGTGATTAATAATACAGTGGGTGGCCAAGTTAAAGCAGATGTAGATGAGCTGACTTTGGGCGATAATGCTCAAATCAAGGGAAATTTGGTTTATAAAGCGCCTAAAGAAGCGACTATTTCTGAAAGGGCAAAAATTTTAGGCGAAACCAAGTACGAAAAAATAGAAGCGGCCAAAAAAATCGCTCCTACGCATAAGCCGAAGAACCTATGGGGTCTTTTAACGATTTTCTTTTTAATGAAAGTCTTGGTTTCTTTGGTCGTAGGCTTGGCGCTGGTTTATTTGTTTAGAAATATAACCGAGCCAGTGGTTAAAGACAGTTTGACTAAATTTTGGCGCAGTATCAGTTTTGGTTTTTCAGCTTTGATTCTAATGCCTGTGGCCGGTTTTATTTTACTTTTGACTGTAATCGGCGCAGGCCTGACTGGCATTATGGCGCTGGCATATATTTTGACCGTAATTTTATCCGCAGCCATTTCGCAGATTATAATTGGCAGCTGGCTGATAAAAATCATCAGAAGAGCTGAAGAGTATACGGTTCGCTGGCCTGCGGTAGTAATTGGCGTGATTGTCGGTTATCTTTTAATTCTGATTCCGTTTATCGGCTGGTTTATAAGCTTTGTTTTCTTCTTAATTGCCATGGGCGCGCTTTACAGATTTATTTATCTGCTTCTTATTGCCAAAAAAGCTTAAACTCAAAGACAAATCAAACAGTAAACCAAAAACCCTCTCCGCCTAAATCAGAGAGGGCTTTTGTTTTTGCTTAAAATAGCTAATTTTTCATAGCATATCTTTTATAAAAGATATGCTTAGCAAATTCTACCAGTATCAGATAGATAGCAACTAAGCCAAAAATAATTAGAATAATAGCAAATGGCAAAGGTTTAAAGCCAAAGATATGACCTAAAAAGGAATAAGTTAGCATTAGGCCGAAAAGCACTACTGCTAAAGTAGAAAAAAATAGAAATTTGCTTGGCCTTGATTGAAAAAATGGTATTAGTTTAGTTCTGATAATATAGATAACAAACACTTGGGTAGCCAAAGATTCAATGAACCAGCCGGTTTGAAAAGCCGAATCGTGCAGATTAAAAACAGCAAATAAAAGATAAAAGGTAATAAAATCAAACAAGGAACTAATCGGACCGAAAGTAAGCATAAAATTTCTAATAAATTTTATATCCCAGTGTTTCGGCTTTTTTAAATATTCTTTATCAATATTATCTAGGGGTATAGATAGTTGAGATGTGTCATATAAAAAGTTATTTAGCAAGATTTGGCTGGGCATCATGGGAAAAAAAGGCAAATACAGAGCTGCGCCGATCATGCTTAACATATTGCCGAAATTTGAGCTTAGGCCCATCATCATATATTTCATAGTATTGCCGAAAGTTTTTCGGCCCTCGATTATGCCATCCATTATCTCTTTTAATCCTTTTTTCAATAAAATAATATCCGCTGTTTCTATGGCAATATCAACCGCGTTATTCACGGAAATGCCGACATCAGCTGCTTTTAAAGCAGGCGCGTCATTGATGCCATCGCCTAAATATCCGACTATTTTGCCTGACTGCCGCAAGACTTCTATTATTTTTTCTTTTTGAATAGGAGACAAACGGGCTAAAATACTGGCATTTTTGATTTTTGCCATTATTGCTTCGTCGTTCATTTTATCCAGATCTAATTCTTCTCCTGTAACTATGTCTTTTATGGGTATATCAACATCCTGACAGATTTTTTTTGCTACCAAAGGATTATCTCCGGTTAGAATTTTGATTTCAATGCCATATTCTTCAACAAGGTCAAAAGTTTCTCTGACTCCTTGTTTAGGCGGGTCGTAAAAAGCGACAAAGCCCATCAAAACCATATCAGTTTCTTCTGTTTTTGGATAAGCTTTTTTAAAGCCGGCAACATCTTTGCAAGCCAGCGCCAAAACCCTGAAGCCGTCTTGGCTTAAATCATCATAGAGAGTTCCAAATTTTTTTAAAGTAATTGAAGTTATTTTAGTTTTTTTGTCCGTTTCAAAATAATGAGAGCAAATTTTAAAAATCTCTTCAGGCGCTCCCTTGGTGACCATTTTTCTCTGATTTTTTTCTTCATATACAATTGACGATCTTTTTCTCATAAAATCATAAGGAATTTCATCTATTTTTTTGTATTTTTTAATATTTTTTATGCTACTATGCTCCAAAATAGCTTGGTCTAATACGCTTTTGATGCCAGTTTCAAAATAGCCGTTAATATAAATTAATCTTAAAACCTCTTCATTTTCATTGCCAAAAACATCAAGGTGCTTGACCAAAGTTATTCTGTCTTCGGTCAAAGTGCCGGTTTTATCAGTGCATAAGATATCTATAGAGCCAAAATCAGGAATAGCATTTAATCTTTTTACAATCACGCCTTTTTTAGCCATGCTGATTGAACCTTTTGCCATATTGATGCTGATAATCATAGGCAGAAGTTCGGGCGTAATGCCAACGGCAATCGCCAAAGAAAAGATAAAAGAATCAATCATGTTTTTTTGGCGGAAAACATTAATCAAAAAAACCGCCAGGACGATTCCAATAATTGTTTTAATGATCAGATAGCTGAAATTCTTGATGCCGATTTGGAAAGCGTTTATTTCTGAAGGTTTTTGCAGTTTATCGGCTATTTTCCCATATTCTGTGTTTAAGCCCGTGGCAATAATAATAATCTGGCTGTAGCCAGCCACTACTGTTGTGCCGGACAAAACCATATTATTATCAGATTCGTTTTTCTCTACAGGGAAACTTTCGCCGGTCAGAGTTGATTCATTAATAAAAAAATCATCGCAGCTGATGATCCGGCCGTCAGCCGGCACAATATCGCCAGCTGAAAGAAGCACGACATCTCCGGCTACAAGATCTTTAGTTAATATTTCTATTTTATTATTGTTTCTTAAAACTAAGGCTCTGATAGAAAGTTTTTTGGCAATTTGTTCCGCTGCGCTTGAAGCCCGATATTCCTGATAAAAATTCATCAATACGCTTAATAAAACCATTGAAATAAGAATGATCACATTTTTGATTTGTCCTGTTAAACCGGATATCAATGCGGCGATAATTAAAATAATTATTAAGGGATCTTTAAAATAAGATAAAAATTTAAAAAGAACAGGAATTTTCTTTCCTTTGGCAATTTCATTATAACCATGAATTTTAAGTCTCTTTTTTGCCTCTCGGTCTGTCAGGCCTTTGTGGCTGGAATTTAAGTGCTTGAAAAGCTTGGTTAAAGAAATCTTGCTGTATTCTTTGATTGAACTTAAAGCCATTTTATTTTTATTATTTTTTCTTTTATTATACCAATTTTAAGCCAATTTTACAGCAAAGCAGAAACCTTCTGTCCAAGGCAAGGGGATTGAATTCATTATTTATTCTGTTGACAAAGCAGTCTTAAAATGTAACGCTGTTATTAATTGTTCTTAATAAATAAACAGAAGGAGAAAATAATGAAAAAGATAGTGAGATACAATAAATTAATTCGTGACAAAATCCCAGAAATTATTAAAAAAGATGGGTGGAATCCCATTATTAAAACTTTAAGCAAAAAGCAATATTTAACTGCTTTAAAAAAGAAAATTTTAGAGGAAGCGGAAGAATTGATTATAGCCAAAAAGAGAAAAGATGTTATTGATGAAATTGTTGATATTCAAGAATTGTTAGATCATTTAGTATCTGAAATAAAATTAACAAAATTAGAAATTGAAAATCAACAGAAGAAAAAGAATGAAAAACGCGGACGATTCAAGAAACGATTATTTTTGATAAGAGAGGAAAAATAAAGCGGAAGTTCGTTTATTATAACTAGAATACCTAGTTTTATTGATAAATTAAGCGATAGATTTTTGTCTACCGCTTTTTTATTTCACTTGGCCCATAAACATGGGGATGGCAAGGCGGCGGCGAGCAGTTTCGCCTTTGAAAAGCTGTTGTTTGCGCTGGGGAAGGTCGCCCCGGCTGTTTAAATGCTGGCCGAATTTATTGGCTAAAAAACTGGAGCCCAGATACAAAGTATGCTTGCCGTACTTTTTTTTAATCTGGTCAACGCTGTCAAAAAGCCGGGTCATTTTTTCAATATAAAAATGAGCGCCAAAAATATCAAGCTGGCGGATATTTTGTTCTTCTAATTTATACAGCACTGCGCCGGTCATCCGGTATAAAAGCGCAGGATTGAAAATTTGGTAAAAAATCGGTTCTGCGGCCTGTATTATTTCATTGGGAAAAGAAGTAGGCCGCGAAAACTCCAGCTCTACTGCTTTTTCGCGCCAGTCCTGCGATCGGATAAAAATAATAATTTTTTTAGCTGCCAGTTTGTAGCGCCGGATTTTTATGCAGGCATTTTCAATGTTTTTGGAAAGCTGGGAAAAAATAAATTTGGGATCGCAAGACGGGGGAGTGAAGGTTTTTACTTTTTGGACTGACTGGTAAGAAGATTTTTCTTTGGTCTGCAGAGAAATTGCAAATTTTCCGTTCAGCTCCTGCCAGATTTGATAAAATGGTTTTGAAAGATGAGATTTGACCCAAGCCTCATTTTTTCGAGCCAAATCTAAAGCAGTAAATATTTTCTGTTTTTGAAGATAAGCAGTGGTTTGCCAGCCAATACCCCAGATTTTTTCCACTGGCAGATTTTTTATAAAAAGATGGATATCGCGGCCGCAAATTACAGTCAGGCCGGCTGGCTTTTTCCATTTGGAAGCGATTTTGGACACTACTTTGTTTGGGGCAAGGCCAATAGAAAAAGAAAAGCCCAGTTCTGTAGCAAGTTCTTTTTGGATTTTTTGGGCAATTTTTTCATAAGACAGGTGTAGCGGTCTTTGCAGTCCTGTTAAATCAGCAAAGCATTCGTCAATGCCGTATTCTTCTACCTCTGGGCTGTATCTGCGGACAATGTTGTAAAGCCGTTGAGACAGCAAACTATAAGTTTCATAATCAGAAGGAAGAAGAATCGCTTCAGGGCAGATTTTTTTTATTTCAAAGAGCCGCATTCCCCGGACCACGCCTCTGGCTTTGGCTTCATAGCTTAAAGAAGCAACAATGCCTCTTTCTTTGCCGGTCACTACTGGTTTGTCCCGCAGAAGAGGATTGCGCGACTGTTCGCAGGAAGCAAAAAAAGCATCTCCGTCTATATGGAGAATCGCACGCGGAAACCAGGATAAGGTTAGGGGTTGAAGATTCATAGAAAAATTTAATACTTTCTAATTACAGCTTTGACTACGGCTTCTATTTTTAATGATTCTTTGGGGAAAATGGGCTTGTATTTTTTATTGGCTGGCTCAAGATAGACTTTGTCTCTTTTTTTGCGCAGATATTTTAAAGTCCATTCGTTGTCCACCAAGGCAATGACAATTTGTCCGTCTTTGGCATCAGCTGTTCTTTCTACCAGCACCATATCTCCTTCCATGATGCCAGCATCTTTCATAGAATCGCCCTGGACTTTTAATATATAGGTGGCTTCTTTGTTTTTAATCAGCCAATCATCAAGACTTAAAGTGTCCGAGGTTTCTTCTTCAGCAGGCGAGGGAAAGCCAGCTTCCACCACGCCCAAAAGAGAAATTTCTCTAAACACTTTGCCCGGGATCAGACGCCCTGTTTTGTCTTTTTGCAGATAGCCATAATCAATTAGCTTGCTGACAAGTTTAAAAGCCGCGTTTTTGGATTTAAAGCCGATCAGATTCATAATCTCTCTGTAGCTGGGCATTCGCTTATGGCTGTGATAAAAGTCTATTATTTTCTCCAGATGAGGGTTTTTGTTCATAACGCTATTCTAGGTGAACGATAGTTCACTGTCAAGAGTCTCTTGTTTGTTGTATCTTTTATTAAGATATGCTAAGATATTAAAATAAGGTCAAATATATAAAATTAATAAAGAAAGGAAAAAAATATGAGTCCATTAACAGACGAAGTAAATGACGAAGCAGTAAAAGACGAATCAGCAGAAGCAGCAGAGGAACCACAAGAATCAGCGCCTGAAGAACCTGCTGATGATACCGTAGCAGAAGAATAAAAAATATTTTAAATAAAAAATCTCTAATAATAGGGATTTTTTATTTGACAGATTTTTTTAATATGTTAAATTATAATCATAGTTTTTTTACAACTTAAACCCCAAAAGGAGATAAATGATGAGAAAAAGATTATTTTTATGCTTGGCAGTTTTGACGGCTTTTTATTTGGCCAAAACCTGCGAAAAAGGAACGGAAAAAATTAAAGAACTTTCTGATAAATCTATCAAAGATACAGTTGTAGGGGAAAAAGCAAAAAGAACAGAGTTAGTTAAGCCAACCATGATAATTGATTCTGAAAAACCGGTTTTAAGCGATCAGAAGAATGATTATCAGGATTATCTTTTAGAAAGAAAAATTTTACTTGTCTGCGATGAGCCTAGGATTGGCTTAGAAGAAAAAAAAGATGATCCGGATTTAAGAATTTATCATCTGTCAGTCAAAATTACTGGTGAAAAATTTATATCTGGGAAATTTAAAGAGCGTTTGTCTGACATTGCGGGAGTAAGCGATGTTTTTAGCTTTCCTTATAAAGTGGAAATCAGAAAAGCGCCTTTATTTACTTGGGAAGAAGTCCAACCCCAGATAATTGAAGTGTTAAAAAAGTCGTTATAAACAAAATAGGCAGTCGTCCTAAAAGACTGCCTTTTTATTTTGAATAAAATATGGTATATTAATAAAGAAAGGAGTTTAATATGGAAACATCATATTTATTTATTCTATTGGCCGGATTTGGCGGCGGAGTGCTGCGCGGCCTGGTCGGCTATTTAAAATATCAGTTCGCTTATAAAGATATAAAATTTAAGACTGGTTATTTTGTTTTTATGATTTCAATTTCCGGCATTGTCGGTTTGGCCACTGCCTGGGCGATAAAAGACGCTGGTTTTGTCTTTATGGATTTGCCGATTTTAACTCCAGCTTTTGCTTTTATTATCGGCTACGCGGGCGGAGATTTTATAGAAAATATTTATAAAATTATTGTCAAAAAACCGTCTCTTTATTCTTTGCCGGAAGAATTGAAGAATATTAAGATAAAATAATAAAATAATGGCGATCATTAAAAAGAAAAAAATAAATAAAGTAATTAAAGTTTTAATTTTGTCTGATATCGCGCTTTTGACAGGCATTGGTTTTATTGCGCCTATTTTTGCGATTTTTATCGCTGGCAGCATTGATGGCGGAAATGTTGAGGTAGTCGGTTTTGCAGCAGCTGTTTATTGGATTGTAAAATCAATAATCATTATTCCCTTTGGCAAGTATTTGGATAAAAATCACGGGGAAAAAGACGATTTGGCTTTTATTATTATCGGCAATCTATTGGCAGCTTTGGCTATTTTTGGCTATATTTTTGCAACTACAGCTTGGCATATTTATCTGCTTCAGGCGGTTTACGCCATTGGCATGGGCATGAATATTCCGGGTTATACCGCGATTTTTACCCGGCATGTTGATAAAGGCAGAGAAGCTTATGAGTGGAGCGCGCATAGCGCTGGCGTTTCAGTCGGCACAGGCATTGCCGGCGCTTTTGGCGGGATAGTGGCTTATAATTTCGGTTTTAATGCTTTATTTATCGGCGTCGGATTTTTCCTCATCCTTTCTGCTCTTTTGCCGTTTTTTATTACTGATGATATCAGTTTAAAGAATAAAAAAGTTATCAGGACCATCAAGCACAAAGATGCCAGTGATATATGATGAAGTAAGAATGAAAAATATAGAAATTGCGGAAATTTTTTATCAGATTGCGGAGCTGATAGAGATGGACCAGCCGTCTTTTCGCTCCCGGGCTTATGAAAAAGCAGCCCGTAATTTAGAATCCTTAGAAGAAGACATAGAACAGGTTTATAAGATAGGGGGACTCAAGGCCTTGGAAGATATAGAAGGAATAGGCAAAAGCATTGCTGAAAAAATTGAAGAATATTTGAAAACAGGACAGGTCAAAGAATATCAGAAAATGTTGAAAAAATGCCCGGTCGATCTTTTAAACTTAACTGCAGTGGAAGGATTGGGTCCCAGAAAAATAAAAATTTTATATCAGAAATTAAATGCCAAAAATTTAAAAGATTTAGAAAAGGTTGCTAAACAAGGAAAGATAAAAGGCCTGGAAGGATTTGGTGAAAAAAGCCAGCAGAATATTTTGCAGGGAATAGAATTTGTTAAAAGAGACAAAGGCCGGTTTTTATTAGGCGCGATTTTGCCGATGGTCAGAAAAATTATTGATAATTTAAAAGAATTAAAAGAGGTAGACCAGATAAGCTTGGCAGGTTCAGCGCGAAGAATGCAGGAGACAATAGGCGACGCTGATATTTTAGTTACTTCTGATAACGCGGAAAAAGTAATGGATTTTTTTGTAAAATTGAGCGGCATTGAAAAAGTTTGGGCCAAGGGCCCGACCCGTTCATCAGTCAGGTTTAAGGACGGCTTTGACTGCGATTTGCGGGTGATTAAAAAAGAAAGCTATGGTTCAGCTCTGCAGTATTTTACCGGAAATAAGTATCATAATATTTTAGCCCGGCGCATTGCCATAGCCAGCAGATTAAAATTAAACGAATACGGAGTTTTTGAGGGTAAAAAAAGAATTGCCGGCGAAACTGAAAAAGAAGTTTATCAAGCCCTTGGCTTGTCTTACATCGAGCCGGAGTTAAGAGAAAACAACGGCGAGATAGAAGCAGCCCTTCGACAAGCTCAGGGCAAGCCCAATGGTTTGCCCAAAGTTATAGATTATGGCGAGATAAAAGGGGATTGCCACGTCCATTCTAATTGGTCTGATGGCTTATACACGATTGAGCAGATGGCTAAAGAGGCGAAAAAGACAGGCTATCAATATATAGTTATTACTGACCATACCGCTGATTTAAAAATCGCCCACGGCTTAAACGAAGAAAGGCTGCTTCAGCAAGCTGAAAAAATAGATAAAATAAATAAAAAATTTAAAAAATTTAAAGTATTAAAAGGCTGCGAAGTAAATATTCGCCAGAACGGCTCTTTGGATATTGACGATCAGGTTCTGGCTAAAATGGATTTAGTTATAGCCAGTGTTCACTCGGGATTTAAAATAAGCCAAGACCAGATGACCCAGCGAGTAATAAAAGCCATGGAAAATCCTCATGTAGATGCGATTGGACATCCTACAGGCAGGGTGCTTTTGAAACGCGACAGCTATCAAATTGACTTGGATAAAATTTTTGCAGCAGCTAAGCAAACCAAGACAGCTTTGGAAATAAATGCTTATTTTGATAGATTGGATTTATCAGGCAAAGAAATAAAAAAAGCAATAGAAGCAGGAGCAAAATTAATAATTGGCACTGACGGACATCAGCTTAAGCATTTATTCTATATGGAGCTTGGCATCGCTCAGGCCCGGCGCGGCTGGGCTGAAAAAAAAGATATTTTAAACGCTTTGCCGTTAGAAAAGTTTTTAGAATATTTTAATTTATGAAAAAATTTCTTAAATACTGGCTGCCAGTTTTAATTTGGGCTGGGGTGATATTTTTCTTTTCAAATCAGAGTTATTTGGAATCGCCTTTGCCTCAAGTATGGGATTTTGCCATGCGCAAAACCGCCCATATTACAGAGTATTTTATTTTGACTTGGCTTTTATTGCGCGCTCTTTTTGCCAGCCAGACAGTTTCAATTAGTAGAAAAAAAATAATTTTTTTAGCTATAGTATTAAGTATTTTTTATGCCGTTACTGATGAATTTCACCAGAGTTTTATTTTAGGCAGAAATCCTGCCTTATATGATATTGGCTTTGATAGTTTCGGCGCGATTTTAGGCGTTTTAATATATAAAGTTTTCAAAAAAAAGTTTGGCTGAAGCTTCAAAAAATGGTAAAATATAAATGATATGCAAATCTTTTCACAGAAAAATTTTTTTACCATGGATTTGAGCGATTTATCTTTAAAAATAGCTCAATTAAAGAAAAAAGGAAAACGGATAGTTTTTTCAGGTTTTGGCCAAATAAAAATTCCCCTTGGATTGATTCAGGACGGGGCTATTAAAGATGAAGACAAATTAGTTGATTTGATAAAAAAATCTATATCTGAAATTAAAGGCGATAGAATTACAACTAATCGCGTAGTTTGCAATCTGCCAGAAGAGGAAATTTTTATCCGTTTGATTCAACTGCCGAAAATGAAAGAAGAAGAAATTAATAACGCGGTTTATTTTGAGGCGGAAAATCATATTCCGTTAAAAATTGAAGAAGTTTATTTAGATTGGCAGCTGCTTAAAGACGCCAAAGACAATGCCAGTCAAATGGAAATTATTTTTGCCGCTGTGCCGAAAACATTGGCAGATAGTTATTTAAGCTGTTTAAAAAAAGCCGGTCTTTGGCCGATTGCGCTGGAGCCAGAATCAGCGGCATTGGCCAGATGTCTGATTAAAGAAGAAGAAGAAATAAAACCGATAATGATTGTTGATATCGGCCAGACTGGGTCAAATATAGTAATTTTTGCCAAAGGGGCAGTGAGATTTACTTCGCGGGTGCCTGTCTCTGGCCAGGCTTTTGAAAAAGCCATTGCTAAAGAGCTGAAAATCAGCATTGAAGAGGCGATAAAGGTAAAAATTGAATACGGGCTGGTTAAAGAAAAAAAAGTATACGAGGCCTTAAGTCCGGTGGTGTCTGATTTGACAGAACGAGTCAGGCAAGCGATTGATTTTTTTTGCGAGCACGTAGCCAGCGATCAGCATTTAGACGAATATGTAAGCCAGATTATACTTTGCGGCGGAGACAGCCAGCTGATCGGTTTGACGGAGTTTTTTTCCGAGAAATTAGTTTTACCGGTCAGGCTGGGCAATCCCTGGGTTAATATTTCTCCTTTTATTTCAAAGAAAGCCAAGGCCTTGGGTTTGAGTTATAGGGAGTCTTTAGCTTATGCCACGGCCTTTGGATTGGCTTTAAGAGATTCAAAATAGATGTTTAAATTTAATCTTTTACCTCCTGAAGAAAAAAAAGAAATAGCTGTGCATGAGATAACTCAATGGTTTGCTTTTTTTCTCCGCAGTTTGATAATACTGGCGATTATTTTTGCCGTGCTTTGTTTAAACAGCTATATATATCTTTATGTTATTGTTCAATCTCAAGGCAGTTCTATTACTATTGAAGAAAGCAGCGTTAAAACCCAAAAATTACAGGAAATAGAAGAAAAAATCAAGCAAGCTAATCAAAAAATAGATAAAGCATATCAGATTCAAAGAGGCATTGTTTGCTGGACTCCAATATTGGAAAAAATATCCGAAATAGCGCCAGCAGGAATCAATTTGACTAATTTATCTTATCAGACAGCGCAGAATAAAGTCGTATTGAACGGACAGGCAAAAACACGCGAGCAGTTTTTGAATTTTAAGGAAAATTTAGAAAAAAGCCAGGTCTTTTTAGAAGTAGAATCGCCGCTTTCTAATTTGATTAATAAAGAAAACATTGATTTTAATTTTAATTTTAAGATCAGCACTTCAACTATCAGCTGTCAGAAAATTAAGTAAAAAATATGCTGCAAGCTCAAAAGAAAATGGTTATTAGCATAGTTGGACATTTATTATTTTTAATATTAATTGTTTTTTTTGTTTGTTTGCCGCTGGTTTATATGATCGGCAAACTGTCAGACCAGTATTTATCCGATAAAGAGAAATTGGTTCGCTTGTCTCAAGGAGATAATTTAATAAAAAAATTAGAAAAAGATTTAAGCGATAATCAGGATAAGCTGGACAAGATTGACACTATTTTTTTAGATCCTGACGAGATAGTGGGATTGATGAATGATCTGGAAAAAATCGCAGACAAAACAAATAATGTTTTTAAGCTTCAGTCAATCAGCGAGCCAGTCAAGCAAATTAAAGAAACAACAGCAGGGGAAGAAGAAAAACAAGAAAAGCAGAAACCGATGATTAGTTTTCAGCTGTCTTTGACTGGCAAATATGTTGATTTGATTCGTTTTGTCGCCAATTTAGAAGATACCCCTTATCCGCCTTATCGCTTGATAAAAATTGACGATATCAGCATTAAAGGAGTTTTGTCTGAATCCTTGCCAGGCTTGTTGAATATTGCCGGCCCTTCTTTGGCTTCTAACAGCGTCAATAGTATTTTAAATATTAAAATTTACACCCAAGAATAAATCTATGGCTTTAAAGATTTCTCTGGAATCAATTTATAAAATTTTAAAAAAATATTATATGTGGCTGATGATCTGCGGCGCGATTTTTATTATCGCAGTCAATGCTTGGATTTTTGTCCAAAAAGTCTTAATAACATCCAGTAAAGAGCTGGAAATTTCTGATCTAAAAATAGAAATTAAAAAAGACAATTTGAATAAAATGCTGGAAAATATTAATATCAGGGAAGAAAATCTTTTACGTGTTTCTAAAGGCCAATACCCTGATTTATTCTCGCCTTAAAATATGATATAATATTTATATGAAATAAAACCTGATTATAGATGAATTAATCTTTGTGGCAAAAAAACATCTGTCTTTAATTATTTTGGTTCTGCTAAGTAGCGGGCTTTTTTATTTTTTAATTGGAACTGTTTATGAACAGAAATATGAACTTTATACTGCTTATGTCCCGGGTATTGATTCTAGTTCTTTTAAAATAGTAGCTGAAAAAAACGAGATTTATTCTTCATCGCCACATTCAATGTATTTGGTATATGGCCAGGAACCAATTAAATTAAGCGTAATTACTAATCAGAGCAATTTGCAATATTGTCTCAATAATATACAGTTTACATCTACTAATACTAATATTGCAGAAATAATTAATGGCAATAAAGTTAAAACCAATTTTGATGTTAGTAATGAAAAAAATTCTATACCCAATCTTGCTGCTATCAGTGTTTATTTGCCAGATTGCAATATTTTATTAAGCGATCAAGTCTATGCTATATCCAGTGTTAATTTTTTTAAGGGGCCTAAAGCCGCTTTTTTAATGCCTCCATATGGATATGATCATAGTGGAAATTATTTTAATTTACAACAACCTTTGGAAGATTATGACGTTGAGACAATATCAAGTTATGCGGTTGATATTCAAAAGCAATTAATGGGAAGAGGAATTACTAATGGAGATCAAATAATTTTTCAATATGATTATAGGATGTGTGGAGGAAGTGGCCTTGATTGGCCTTTTGTAGGTTTTGGGGCAGGCTGCATTATTCATAATAACAATGGCATATTTGAGCCTTCTTGGGATGTTTATTACCATGAATTAGGCCATGCTTTTACAGGATATATGTTTATATACCATCAAGGATTAGATACTGCATATTATTCTGAGGGATTAGCTTCTTTGAATGGAATGTACACGATAAACAAATTAATCAAAGACAAAAGTAAATACAATATTAGTGATCCGATTTTATCCAGCTTAACATCAATTAAGAATAATTATAATTATTTTGTTACTAGCCAGGATTGCAGTTATGATTCAAAAAATAATGTTTGTAATAATAATAAAGAATGTAATGATGAGATTGGAGAAAATTGGAGATATTGTTCAGATTGCAGTTGTTCTACTTCTCTTTGGGCTTATGAAAATTTGTCTGAATTTAAAAGGAATTTTTCTAAAATAGACGCAAATATTCTAGACGGAATGTTTATATATTTGGCTGAAAAAATACCTAATTTAAATCCGTATGGCTGGGAAATCTATCCAAGATTTTATAAAGTTTTTTTAGAAAAATACAGGAGCATAGTGCCAACAATAGCTAATGGAAAGGAAGCTACATATATAGTTGCAGCATTAAGTTCTGCTGCAGGCAGTGACTTGCGGTCTTTATTTGCAGATAAATGGAGCTTCCCAGTTGATAATGTTTATTATGCTTATATTAAACTAATTTTTGATAGTGTTATTTCGGGATCACCAGTTCCTCCTATCACTTTGACTGCTACTGCCATTTCTCCCACCCAGGTTAATCTGTCCTGGACTTCGTATCCTAATGCTTCCACATACCAGATCTACAGAAATAACAGCTGGGTTTGGTGGACTGCGGCAAACACTACTTCTGTTCCAGATACCAACTGTACTGCTAATACCAGCTATATTTATAGAATTGAAGCTCGTGACGCGGCAAATAACTTGCTTGCCCAGTCAAATACTGTATCAGCGAAAACTCCTCCTGCAGTGGTTATTCCTCCGATTCCCACTGGTCTGACATCTACTGCTGGTTTTGACAATATTAAATGGACCTGGAATGCTTCATCTGGCGCCAGTTATTATACTTACAAAGTCTATAAGGGTTTGTCTTGCGTTACCTATAATAAAGGCAGCAATACTTCCAACGCCTTTTATAAGCTGACTGGTCTTCCCAGGTGTGAAACTTATTCGTTTAAAGTCAAAGCCTGCAATTCTTTAAATCAATGTTCTGGCTATACCGGCTGTGTTTCGGGTCGGACTTTAGGCTGCTATTATTAGATCGACTAAAAACAAACTAATATTTAAACAAAAAAGCTGTGGCTTATCCACAGCTTTTTTATAGTTTACTTTTTAATTTTTCTGGGTTATACTGATGATGGTCTTGCCCTCGTAGTTCAATGGACAGAACACTAGCCTTCTAAGCTGGATATAGGGGTTCGATTCCTCTCGAGGGCGCACGATTTTGTCCAAAAACTATTATATATGGTGTCCATGGTGTAGCAGTTAGCACGGGAATCTGTGGAATTCCCAGCATGGGTGCAAATCCCATTGGACACCCAAAAAATATGGTCAGAAAAAAGCATAAAATTTTATTCTGGCTGCCTCGGATTTTATCTGTATTTTTTGCTCTTTATATTTTTTCTTTTATCTTAGATATATTTTCTGAAAAATTTTCAGCGACCGGTCTTATAGCGCATTTGCTGCCTTTTTTAGTGGTAATGGCAATTACTGTTGTTGCCTGGAAAATGGCTTTTTACGGCGGATTTTTATATATCTTAGCCGGTATTTTTTATCTGTATCTGACAAGAGAAAGTTTGAGCTGGCTGGTTTTTTTACTGGTAGCTGCGCCGGCTTTTATTATCGGAATTTTATTTATGATAAGCAAATATTTTAAGCAAAAAGAAAAAGAACTATTTATTATTTAGTTGACTTTTTAGATTTTATTTGTTAATTTATTATTAAGGTTTTATTTTTTTATGCCGACTATTCATCAGTTAATCAAAAGGCCAAGAAAGATAGCAAAACATAAGCTGAAGGCGCCAGCTCTGGCGCGGGATTTTAATTTGCTTAAGAATAAGCCCAAGAAAACTTTTTCTCCATTTAAAAGGGGAGTTTGTGTCAGCGTAAAAACTATTACGCCTAAAAAGCCGAATTCGGCTTTGCGCAAAGTAGCCAGAGTAAAACTAACCAATGGCATGGAAGTAACCGCTTATATTCCCGGCGAGGGCCATAATTTGCAGGAGCATTCAGTAGTGATGATCAGAGGCGGCCGGGTCAAGGATTTGCCGGGCGTGCGTTATCATGTGGTGCGGGGGATTTTAGATACAGCCGGGGTGGAAGGCAGAAAAAATGAGAGAAGCAAATACGGCGCTAAAAAAGCAGCAGGGCCTAAGACTGCTGAAGCCGCGGCTAAATAATTATGCGAAGAAAAAGAAAAATTAAAAGAGAAATTCAGCCAGATTCTATTTACAACAATACTTTAGTTGCTAAGTTTATTAATCATGTTATGAGCAAGGGGAAAAAATCCACTGCTCAAAAAGTAGTTTATCAGTCTTTTGAAATTATCAAAGAAAAAGCTAATAAAGATAAAAAAAGCGAGCAGCCAATAGAAGCTTTGGAGATTTTTGACCAGGCAATTAAAAATGTCGCGCCCTTGGTAGAAGTAAAAAGCCGGCGAATCGGCGGCGCGAATTATCAGATTCCGCGGGAAGTAAGAGGCGAACGCAAGATTGCTTTGGCTTTTCGCTGGATTATCAAGGCAGCGCGCTCAAGAAAAGGCGCGCCCATGGCTCAAAAACTGGCTCAGGAAATTTTAGACGCGGCAGCTGGAATCGGCACTGCTGTAAAAAAGAGGCAAGATACTCATCGGATGGCTGAAGCCAATAAAGCTTTTGCCAGATTTGGTTAATCTGTATGGCTAGACTTTATCCTATTGAAAAAAACCGCGACATCGGAATTATCGCGCATATAGACGCGGGCAAAACCACCTTTACTGAAAGGGTGCTTTTTTATACTGGGATTTCTCACAAAATCGGCGAAGTGCACGAAGGCGAAGCTATTATGGATTGGATGGAGCAGGAAAGAGAAAGAGGCATCACTATTACCGCCGCGGCTACTACTTGTTTTTGGACAGCTCGCAGATATATGCCGCGACAAGGCGAAAAACATATACAAACTGAAGAAGAGCATCAGGTAAATATAATAGATACCCCGGGACATATAGATTTTACAGTTGAGGTTCAGCGCTCTTTAAGGGTGCTTGATGGCGCAGTAGTTGTATTTGACGGAGTAGCAGGGGTTGAGCCGCAGTCAGAAACTGTCTGGCGCCAGGCAGATAAATTTAAAGTGCCGCGCATTTGTTTTATAAACAAGTTAGACCGGGTGGGCGCTAATTTTGAAAAAAGTTTTCAGTCTATTTTAGAAAGACTGACTCCCAACGCTGTGGCTATGCAATTGCCAATCGGCTTGGAAGAAAAACATCAGGGAGTGGTTGATTTGCTGCTTTTAAAAGCTTATGAATTTGAAGGGGCGCACGGCGAAAAAATAATTGAAAAAGAAGTTCCCGCTGATATGCTGGATGAAGCGAAAAAAAGAAGACAGGAATTAATTGAAAAAATAGTTGAGCACGATGATGTATTGATGGAGAAATATTTAGACCAAAAAGAAATAGAGGTTGGCCAATTAAGAAAAGCTTTGCGAAAAGCCGTTTTGAATTATCAATTAGTGCCGGTTTTTTGCGGGTCTGCTTTGCGCAATAAAGCAGTGCAATTGGTTTTGGACGGGGTAGTGGACTATCTGCCTTCTCCTGTTGATTTGCCGCCAACGCCGGGCTTTGATCCTAAGGATGAATCAAAACAGCTTACCAGGCAAGCCAAAGACGATCAGCCGTTTGCTTCATTGGCTTTTAAAGTTGCCACTGATCCTTTTGTCGGCCAGCTTATTTATTTTAGAATTTATTCAGGCACTTTGCCTGCCGGCTCTTATGTCCTAAATTCATCTACCGGCTCAAAAGAAAGAGTGGGTCGGATTTTACGGATGCACGCGGATAAAAGAGAAGAAGTAAAAGAACTTTTCGCAGGCGATATTGGCGCTATAGTGGGTCTTAAGGATACTACCACCGGTGATACTTTATGCGATCCTGGCCAGCCGATTATTCTTGAAAAAATTGAATTTCCAGAACCGGTTATCGGCATTGCCATTGAGCCAAAAACAAAAGCTGATCAGGAAAAAATGGGCATTGCTTTGCGCCGGCTGGCAGAAGAAGACCCGACCTTTAGAATTAAGGGAGATCAGGAAACAGGCCAGACTATTATTTCAGGAATGGGCGAGCTTCATTTGGAAATTATTGTTGACCGGATGCTGCGCGAATTTAAAGTCAGCGCTAATATCGGCCAGCCGCAAGTGGCTTATAAGGAAACTATTAAAACCGAAGCAGAAGCAGAAGGAAAATACATTCGCCAGACAGGCGGACGGGGACAGTATGGCCATGTTAAATTAAAGGTAGAGCCGATGGAAAGAGGGCAGGGCTTTGAATTTGTTAATGATATCAAGGGAGGTATTATTCCCCAGGAATATATTTCAGCAGTGGAAAAAGGCGTTAAGGAAGCCTTGGAAAAAGGCGTGCTGGCTGGCTATCCTTTGGTTGATATGAAGGTAGCGCTTTATGACGGTTCGTATCATGAAGTTGACTCTTCGGAAATTGCCTTTAAAATCGCCGGTTCTATGGCTTTGCAGGCGGCGGTTAAGAAAGCTTCTTTGGTATTGCTAGAGCCGGTTATGAAACTGGAAGTAATTACTTCCGAAAAATTTATGGGAGATGTGATCGGCGATATAAGCTCCAAGCGCGGCAAAATAGAAAAAATGGAAGAAAGAGGTTCCGGCATCAGCCGGGTAAAAGTAATTGACGCTAAAGTGCCGCTGGCTCAGATGTTCGGCTATGCCACCCAGTTACGCTCTATGACCGAGGGCCGGGCCACTTTTACCATGGAATTTGACCATTATGAAGAAGTTCCTAAAAATGTCACAGAGCAAATTATTAATGGAGGAAAAAAATAATATGTGGGAAAAAATAAAAAATTTAATGCAGAAAAGCGGCGGCAAGTTTATTATCATAGAAGATAATAAGCCGGCTTATGTGATTTTGCCCATTGAGGAATACGAAGAATTGCTGGATTCAAGCCAGATTGAGAAAGCCAATCGCGAATTAATAGAACTGAAATCTACCGAGGCCGTAGAGCCAATAATGGAAGAATCAGAAACCAGGCCTGCGCCAAGAGAAAATGAAATAAAAGTAGAAGACCTGCCTTTCTGATTTTATTATAATATTGTATAATAAAAACAGGAGGGTTTTTTTAATGGAGTAAAATTTAATTTATTGAGTAAATAAAAAACTACTGTCATTCCGCATTTAATGCGGAATCCAGAACGCTGGATTCCTGATCAGGTCAGGAATGACACAAAAAAACTATGCCGCAAAAAAATCTTTTAATTATTATCATCGCCATAATACTCACCGCTATCCTTGTGGGCGGGGCTGTGTATTTCTGGCAATCCTCAACTTTTGCCAAAGAAAAACAGCAGCTGCAGCAGATGATACAAGGCTTGAATAATCAAATTACCCAGTTGCAGAATCAGCTGAAAGATGATGGAAACAAAGCTAAATGTTCTTTTGATAGCAATTCTTTGTTGTTTGATCCTGTAGAATTTGGCGATTATCAGGCTTATGCCAAAACACAAGACAATAAGAATTATGTTATATTATGTAAAGCAGGTCAGGAGATTATCGTTGACCAAGGAGATGCAGAATATAATAATCCACCCACAAATTTAAACGAAGTCAAGGAATATAATAGTCTTAAGTTTTCACCTAAGGGAAATTTTCTAATTTTTACAGCTGCCAGATGGGAATGGCAAAGTTATCATGTTTATAGTTTTGAAAAAGAAAAATTAGTATTTCAAAGCGATTCTTTTGTTAATGAATTAGTGTTTGTAGATAATGATAAATATGCCTATTACTGTGGTCCCGAAGACCGGTCCGCTGATGATACAGGTTTAATATTCATAACTGATAATTTTGGTATAGAGCATTCAAGCAATTATACAGGAGCAGATTTCGATATTCATAGTCTTTATGAGAAAGGTTCTTTATTGAATGTTAGTTGCAGATACGAACAGGTAAACAACTCTGTCATATTTGATGTTTTAGAATTCAAGGGTCTACTCATAGATCCGTCAACAAGGCAATTTCATGAATATTCTTTAGATGAAAGAAAGATTATTAAACAATAGAAATTATTATTCAATAATTTTATGCAAAAAAATCTTTTAATCATTATCATCGCCATAATACTCACCGCCATCATTGTCGGCGGAGCTGTGTATTTTTGGCAAGCTTATATATTTGAGAAAGAAAGCGATCAGCTAAAAGCTGAGATTGCTGTATTGCAAATACGAATTGAGGAGTTACGACATCAAGATAACGATGAAGAAGACAACGATATTTTAGATTGGCAGACTTATCGGAATGAAGAGTATGGGTTTGAAATACAATATCCTAAAAATTGGCAGGCAGAAATATTATCTTCTTCAGCACAAGGTGCGGTTTTTGGAATTCCTAATTCAACTAAGTCAGAACTCTTTCAATATTTGCTTAATAAACAACTTGGCTTTAATGCTGAGGAGGGATCCGAAGGGAATGTAAATATTAGAATTTTAACTACTCTTGAACCCGAGCAAACTATCAGTAAATATTATGAACAGACTATTCAATCAACCGCAAATCAAAAAAAAGATATAACAATAGGAGGGCAAAAGGCAGTTAAATACTATGATTTTGGTACAGGGCCAGCTTATTTCGAATTCATTTTAGTAACAAAGAATAATAAAGAATGGGCATTTATAATTTATCATTTATTTGATACAGAAATAGAAATTGAAGAAATTGAACAAATCCTTTCCACCTTCAAATTTATTGAGTAAAATTAAAAAAACTTACTGTCATTCTGAGGGCGAAGCCCGAAGAATCTCGTCCTTATTCTACGGGATCCTTCGGTCCCGACAATAAGTCGGGACCTCAGGATGACACAAAAAACTATGTCACAAAAAAATCTTTTAATCATTATCATTGCCATAATACTCACCGCTATCATAGTGGGCGGGGCTGTGTATTTTTGGCAATCTGCATCCTTTGCCAAAGAAAAACAGCAGCTGCAGCAGATGGTGCAGGATCTGCAGAACCAGATTACCCAACTACAGAATCAGCTTAACAAGCCCGCAGACCCAACAGCTGACTGGCAGACTTATCGGAATGAAGAGTATGGGTTTGAAATAAAATATCCCAGTCAATTAAGCTATAAGGAAATTGGTGAAAATAGAAGAGTTATTTTTGAGAGTAGTGACTATGATATTGAAATGGCAACCGGGCTGATAAAAGGATTTAAGGTAGAAATCTTTATTGATAAATTTAACTCATTGGATAATCTTTTTCAGTGTAATAAAGACGAAAGTAATACAAGTTGTGTTCTGAATAGAGGGCCTTTAATGCTTAATTATACAAATGGAAATGTTATGACATCTGAAATAGAAATAAATAATTCGTTAGCAGCAAAATATGAATTTATTTCTAATAATGAAAGAAACAACAGTATTGGAATTGTGGCCAAAAGAGAAAATGAATATTATGTAGTTGCTGTAATCTATAGAGAAGAAAAAAATAAAATTCTTTTCAATCAAATCCTTTCCACCTTTAAATTTGTTGAGTAAATTTTAAAATGAGATTTATTTATGGCTGGGTATTTTAAATTGTGGATAAAATACTTGACTAATATTGATATTATATATTATTATATAAATATCAACGCCCTACCCAGCCTTTTAGGTCCGGTGGGGTTTTTTATTTAATGAATATACTTTTTATAGACTGGGAAAATTTTAGGAAAAAGCTTGAAGCTGTGCTTGAAAAGGAAAAAGCTCACAAACCAAAATGGAGTGAATATAATTTTGTTGGGCTATTTAGTTCTGTATTACCAGACATAAAGATAGATAAGAAAATATTTTATGCTGCTAAAATATCTTTACATCCTTTAACTTTAAATAAGTCCAAGGAATTAATAGAAGAACAAAGATTGCTGAAAACATATCTTGAAAGACAAGGTTTTGAATTTATTTATGGCGGTAGAGTAAGGGGCATTGTAATTCCAAATAATAAAGGCAAGAAAAATGTTATATTTCGAGAAAAAGGAGTAGACGTACAAATAGCTGTAGATATACTGACTTTGGCTTTTAGGAGAGAGCTGCTCACCGCAATTATTGCCAGTTCAGATTCTGATTTACAGCCAGCTTTAAAGGTATTAAGAAATAGTGAAATTGATTGTATATACTTAGGTTTTGAATTAGAACCTAATAAGGGATTGCTATATACCACCAAAAGAGCGATTCTTATCAGAAATTCAGAAGTTATAAAATTTCTACCGCAGAAGTTATTTAATAAATAGTTTATTTGACTTATAATAAAAAAATCCCCCTGATAAAATCAGGGAGAGATTCGTCACGATATTAGTATAATATATATCTATAATTCTTATCAATATTTTGGCTGTTGATAAGTAAATTATTAGAAAATAAAAGAAAGGAAAAAAATATGCAAAAAAATCTTTTAATCATTATTATCGTTATAATACTCACCGCCATCATTGTCGGCGGGGCTGTGTATTTTTGGCAATCTTCATCTTTTGCCAAAGAAAAACAACAACTGGAAAAGCTGGTTCAGGATTTGAATAATCAGATTCAAAACTTGCAGAGTCAGTTAGATAAACCAGCAGACAAAAATATAGTTTCGGAAAAAGAGGCAACTTATAATTTATTTAAAGACTTAGTTGATTGGAGGATAAATGAGAATACCGATAAGGTATTTATCGGGGAATGCGTAGATTCGAAACCAGATTGTCCTTTATTATATGTCTCATATCCTGTTTATGAATTAAGTTATGGTCCTATTGATCCGGCAATAGGGCCGCAGATAGATACTATGCGGTCTATATTACAATCAAATGGTTGGATAAAATGTACCCAAGGGGTTGAGCCGCCTGTCCGAGATACCTATATTAAAAACTGTAAAAAACTTCAGTTAAATATTGATGGATCACAAGGAGTAGGATATTTATATAATATTCAATTTGAATATAGTGATTAGTTGTAAACCATTGACGAAATTAAATATTTTGTATAAACTAAAAATGTTGACTTGTCGTTATAAGGGCAGGTCCAAGATACAATCTGGTCGTTTAAGGCGACTGGAAAATATTAAGAGAAACATTGAGAATAAACTATGAGTAATTTTTATGTTGCTCATTGTTTGTTGCTCTATGTTAAAATATAAAAATATGGCAGAGAAATATGAACGAACAAAGCCGCATTTAAATATCGGCACCATAGGCCATGTTGATCATGGTAAAACTACTTTGACCGCCGCTATTTTGGCTTGTTTGAAAGGAGCTGGTTTTAAAGCTCAAACAAAAGGCGTAGATGATATTGATAACGCGCCTGAAGAAAAAGCCCGCGGACTTACCATTGCTGTCGCTCATGTGGAATATGAAAGTGAAAAGCGGCACTATGCCCATATTGATTGTCCGGGCCACGCTGACTATATTAAAAATATGATTACTGGCGCTGCCCAGATGGACGGCGCGATCTTGGTTGTATCAGCTGCTGACGGGCCAATGCCTCAGACCAGAGAGCATATTATTTTAGCCCGCCAGGTTGGCCTGCCTGCCTTGGTTGTCTTTTTAAACAAAGTTGACCAAGCTGAAGGCGATGAATATGTCGAACTGGTAGAGCAGGAAGTGCGCGAACTTTTAAATAAATATGAATTTCCCGGAGACAAAATTCCTATTATCCGCGGTTCTGCTTTGCAGGCTTTGGAATGCCATTGCGGAAAAGCAGATTGCCCAAAATGCAAACCAATTTTGGATTTGATCAAAGCAGTAGATGATTATATTCCAGAGCCTGTCAGAGACGTTGAAAAGCCGTTTTTAATGCCGGTTGAAGATGTGTTTTCCATTGAAGGACGAGGCACAGTGGTAACTGGCAGAATTGAAAGAGGCATTATAAAAATAAATGAAGAAGTGGAAGTGATCGGGCTTAAGGATACTAAAAAAACAGTAGTTACCGGCATTGAAATGTTTAATAAGTCTTTAGATGAAGGAAGAGCTGGAGATAATGCAGGAGTTTTATTGCGCGGCCTTAAAAAAGAAGATGTGGAAAGAGGCCAGGTAGTGGCAAAACCGGGATCAGTTACTCCTCATACTGAATTTGAAGGCGAGATATATATCTTAAGCAAAGAAGAAGGCGGCCGCCATACTCCGTTTTTTGCCGGTTATAAGCCCCAGTTTTATATTCGCACCACAGATGTAACAGGCGAGGTGACTTTGCCAGAAGGCACAGAAATGGTTATGCCGGGCGATACAGTTAATTTAAAAGTCAAATTAGTAGCGCCAGTAGCCTTGGAAAACAAGCAGAGATACGCTATCCGCGAAGGCGGCAAAACAGTAGGCGCTGGAGTAGTTACCAAGGTTATTAAATGATAAAGAAGTTTAAAGCAGAATAATGGCTAAAGAAAAAGAAGAACCTAAACAACGTATTAGAATCAAGGTCAGGGCCTACGACCATAAGCTCATTGATCAGTCAGCAAAGCAGATTGTGGAGATTGTTGAGCGATATGGCTGCCAGGTATGCGGTCCTGTGCCTTTGCCTACCCAGATTCATAAATATACGGTTAATAAATCAACTTTTGTCCATAAAGATTCGCGCGAGCAGTTTGAAATGAGAATCCATAAAAGACTGATTGATATTTTAAATCCTACGGCTAAAGTTATTGATGCATTAACTAATTTGAATTTGCCTGCTGGTATTGATATTGAGATTAAAATGTAATTTTAATTATTATTTTAATTAAATGGCTATTAGAAAATTCCTTCTAATTTAATATCCAAAAATTTATAAGCCAAAGAAGAGAGCCGGGCTTAGCCCGGTTTTCTGTTAGAAGAATAAAAAAATGAGGTTTATTTTAGGAAAAAAATTAGGCATGAGCCAGATCTTTGACAAAGAAGGAAAGGTAATACCAATTACCTTGATTGAGGCTGGGCCGTGTTTGGTGGTTCAGATAAAGACAGAGGAAAAAGACGGCTATAGCGCGGTGCAAATCGGCTTTGGTTTAAAAAAAGAAAAGAAATTAAAAAGACCGCAAATCGGACATTTAAAAAAAGCAGGCGTTAGCAATGTCAGATGGCTAAGAGAATTTAGAGAAGATAAAATAGAAGATTATAAATTGGGCCAAGAAATAAAAGCAGATGTTTTTAAAGAAGGCGATATTATAAATGTGTCTGGAATTTCAAAAGGCAAGGGCTTTCAGGGAGTGGTAAAGCGCCATGGGTTTAAAGGCGGGCCGGCTTCGCACGGCGATAAAGATAGGATGCGGGCGCCCGGTTCTATCGGAACTTCTTTCCCGGAACATGTTTGGAAAGGCAGAAAAATGGCAGGCCGGATGGGTTCAGACAGAGTGACAGCCAAAGGACTTCAAATAGCGCAAGTGGATTTAGAAAATAACTTATTGGCCATCAAAGGAGCTTTACCCGGCAAACCAGGAACATTGCTTGAAATACGGGGATAAAATATATGAAAGTCAAATTATATGATCAATCAGGAAAAGATTTAGGACAGGCGGAACTTCCGGCTGAAGTTTTTGAGGTGAAAATGAATAGGGATTTGGTTCATCAGTCAGTAGTAACCCAAATGGCTAATAGCCGTAAGACAATAGCTCATACCAAAGACCGTTCAGAAGTTAGAGGCGGCGGAAAAAAACCTTGGAGACAGAAAGGCACAGGCAGGGCGAGGCACGGTTCAATCCGTTCTCCTATCTGGAAAGGCGGCGGCGTTACTTTCGGGCCGACTAAAGACAGAAACTGGTCCAAAAAAATAAATATTAAGATGAAAAGAAAAGCGCTTTTCATGGCTTTGACTTCAAAAGTCAAAGATGATGAATTGATATTGCTGGATAAGCTTGAAATCCAGCAGGCCAAAACAAAAAATTTAGTTGGATTAATGGAAAAATTGGGCAAAGTTTTAAAAAAGGATTTTAAAAAAGGTCTTTTGATTATATTGCCCAAATCTGACCAAAGCATTGTCAGGTCTTCAAAGAATATACAAAAAGTTAAATCTTTGCTAGCTGATAGTTTAAATATAGTGGATGTTTTAAAATATAAATATCTAATTTTACTTCAAGAATCAATTGAAGTTATTAAAAAAGTCTACTTAAAATAATTATGTCTATTTTAGATAAATTTAAAAAAAAGAAGCCGGAAAAAATAGAAAAACCTGTTATTTCTAAACCTGTTATGCCCAAAAAAGAAGGAATTAGAGATAAAAAAAGACTGGCTGTAATTTATGGCATTTTGAAAGAGCCGCACATTACAGAAAAAGCCACAGGTCTGGCTGAAGATAAAAACAAATATGTCTTTAAGATCAGCGCAAAGGCAAATAAAACTGAAATAAAAAAAGCTATTTTGGATTTATACGGCGTTAATGTTACAAAAGTAAATATTATTCATATGGCGCCAAAAAAAAGAAGGCTGGGGCGTTTTGAAGGCTGGAAAAAAGGATTGAAAAAAGGATTTAAAAAAGCAGTGGTGACTTTAAAGCAAGGAGATAAAATAGAAATAATGCCAAGGTAATATGAAAATATATAAACCTACAACACCATCAAGAAGAGGCATGACTGGAATTGATTTCAGTCTTTTAACCAAAAAAGAGCCGGAAAAAAAACTGACTAAAAAGTTAAACAGAAAATTTGGCCGCGGCTTTATGGGCAGGGTGACTACCCGGCATAAGGGCGGAGGCCATAAAAGGCTGTATCGTTTGATTGATTTTAAGCAAGTTGATAAAATAGGCATTTCGGCCAAGGTTATAGCTATTGAGTATGACCCGAACAGAAGTTGTTTTATTGCGCTTATGTGCTATACTGACGGAGAAAAAAGATATATTTTAGCGCCAGATAAGCTGAATGTCGGCGATGAAATTATTGTTCAGGAAAGCGCGCCTTTAAAAATTGGAAACAGGATGCAGCTTAAAAGTATTCCAGTCGGCACGCAGATATATAATATTGAATTGACTTTGGGCAGAGGCGGACAGATGGCCAGGTCAGCCGGCAGTTCAGCTCAAGTGCTAGCCAATGAGGACGGCTATACTAATATAAAAATGCCGTCAGGCGAAGTAAGAATGGTCAGAGATGTTTGTTACGCTTCTATCGGCCAGTTGAGCAATACAGAGCACAATACTGTGGTGTTGGGAAAAGCCGGCCGTTCTCGCTGGCTGGGAATAAGGCCGAGTGTGCGGGGTTCTGCCATGAATCCTTGCGACCATCCGCATGGAGGCGGTGAAAATCGCCAGCCAATAGGTTTAAAAGGAGGTCCGAAAACTCCGTGGGGTAAAAAAGCTCTGGGAGTTAAAACCAGAAAAGGCAAGAAATATTCAGATAAATATATTTTAAAAAGAAGGCCTAAAAAGAAAAAACGTTAAAAAACATGAGTAGAAGTCTTAAAAAAGGTCCATATATCGATCCCAGGCTTTTGAAAAAGATAGCTAAATTTAAAAAGGGCGATAAAACTGTAATTAAAACTTGGGCTAGAGATTGCACCATTGCGCCAGAAATGGTCGGTTTTACTTTTGGCGTTCATAACGGAAAAGATCATATTGCGGTTTTTGTCACTGAAGACATGGTTGGCCATAAATTAGGGGAATTTGCGCTTACTAGAAAATTCATCAGGCACGGGGGACGGATGCAAAAAGAACAAGAAGCAGAGGCAAAAGCTAAGACAGCTGTCAAGCCAGCTGCGAAATAAATATGGAAGTTAAAGCTTATTTAAACAATTTAAGAATATCAGCGCGAAAGGTAAGGCTGGCGGCTAATTTAATCAGGGGCCTTGATGTCTCTGAAGCAAAAGTCCAGCTTAAATTCTTGCCTAAAAGAGCGGCTGAACCGATTTTAAAACTTTTGAATTCTGCCATTGCCAACGCAGAAAATAATTTTAAATTATCAAAAGACAATTTATATGTATTTAAAATATTCGTAGATTCCGGGCCGATTTTAAAAAGATGGATGCCGCGCGCTTTTGGCAGGACTGCGATGATTAAAAAAAGAACTTCCCATATTACAATAATACTGGATGAAAAAGCAGCGTCTAAAATTAAGGCTAAAGCAAAAAAGGCAGAACCGAAAGAAAAAGAGCTGGAAAAGCCATTTGAGGAAATTAAAAAAGACACAGCCATAAAAGGCGCAGCTAGAAAAGGCTGGCAAGAAATAAAAAAATCAGATAAAATAACTCCGAAGAAAAAAGGTCTTGGAGGCTTGGCTGGCAGAATATTTAGAAGAAAAAGCATATAAAATTTAAACAAAATAGTCATGGGACATAAAGTTCATCCATATATTTTCAGAATAGGAATAAATACTGATTGGAAATCAAAATGGTTTGATAGAAAGAGATACAAGAATCTTTTGAAGCAGGATGTCAGACTGCGCGATTTTATTATGAAAAAGATTTCAAAGACCGGCGTTAATGATATTATTATTGAAAGGTCAGCTAATGCTATAGAGATCAAGATTCAGGCGGCCAGGCCCGGCCTTATTATTGGCCGGGGCGGCAGCGGCATAGAAGATTTAAAAAGGGAAATTAAGAAAATTATTCTTCAAGACGATCCGCAGATGGCAAAAATCGCTATTAAGCTGGAAATTGAAGAAATAAGGCAGCCGGAAAGCCATGCTATGGTTATGGCCTCAAGCATTGCTGAACAAATTGAAAAGCGATTTCCATTTCGGCGGTCAATGAAGATGTCTTTGGATAAAATAATGCAAAGCAAAGAAGTCGGAGGAGTAAAGGTGCAGATCAAAGGCCGCTTGAACGGAGCTGATATTGCCCGGACTGAATGGCTGAAAAAAGGCAAGGTTCCCTTGCATACTTTGCGCTCAAATATTGATTATGCGCAAGTTACCGCTTTTACCACTTATGGAACAATCGGGATAAAAATCTGGATTTATAAAGGAGAGAAATTTTAAGGGCTTGATCCTTCGACAAGCTCAGGATATATTTTTTTAAAAATGGCATGTTTCAACCCAAGAAAGTAAAACATAGAAAATGGCAAAAAGGCCGTTCAAAAGGAAATGAAACCCGCGGCACTAAGCTGGCCTTCGGCGCTTTTGGATTGAAAACATTGGAAGCAAAATGGATTACTGCCCGCCAGATTGAAGCTGCCCGGCGCGCCATGACCAGATATATACAGAGAAAAGGGAAAGTATGGATTAGGATTTTTCCGGATAAGCCAATTACCCGCAAGGGCATAGAGGTGCCAATGGGCGGCGGCAAAGGCAGCGTGGAATTTTACGTTTATCCGGTAAAGCCAGGGCGGATATTGTTTGAAATGGACGGCATAGAGGAAACAGAAGCGCGCGAAGCGCTAAGGCTGGCAGCTCACAAGCTGCCGGTTAAAACCAGATTTATAAAAAGGTAATATGAAATTAAAAGAATTAAAACAAAAAACCAATAAAGAATTAAACGAGATTTTAGTTGAAGACCGTTATAAACTAGGCGAGCTTAAATATGAGCTTTCCTCAAAAAAATTAAAAAACGTGATGGAAATAAGGCAATTGCGGCGGAAAATCGCCAGAATAATAACTTTATTAAAACAAAAACATGAATGAAGAAAAAAAAGATTCAAAACCAGCGATTAGAGCGCGCCGGCTTAAAGGCGTAATAGTTTCAGACAAGATGCAAAAAACCGTGGTGGTTGCCGTGAACTCTTTAAAAGAACACCCTAAATACAAAAGAAGATATATCAAAACGAAAAAATATAAAGCCCATAGCGAAAGCAATGAGTATAAAACAGGCGATAAAGTTATCATCCAAGAGCATCGGCCTATTTCCAAAGAGAAAAATTGGACAGTAATATCTAAATACTAATATGATACAAGCAGGAACCAATTTAATAGTAGCAGACAATAGCGGAGCTAAAATGATTCGCTGTTTTAAGGTACTTAGGGGTTCAAGGCGGCGCTATGCCCAGCTTGGCGATATTATCGTGGCGTCGGTCAAGCAGGCAGAGCCGCGCAAAGCAGTCAAGAGAAAAGACGTGGTGCGGGCAGTAATCGTCCGGCAAAAAAAAGCTTATCGCAGGGCAGACGGCTCCTATATTCGTTTTGATGAAAACGCCGCTGTAATATTAGACGGTAAAGAGCCAAAAGCCGGCCGTATTTTTGGGCCGATACCCAGAGAAATAAAGGAAAAAGGTTATGATAAAATCGCGTCACTGGCGCCAGAAGTCCTATGAAAATAAAAAAAGATGACACAGTATTAATAATTTCTGGCAAGGATAAGGGCAAAAAAGCCAAGGTTTTGAAAGCGCTGCCTAAGGCAAATAAGATTATGGCAGAGGGAGTTAATATTGCCCGCAAACACCGCAAAGCTAAATCAGAAAGAGAAAAAGGCCAGATTGTTGAAATCCCCAAGCCAATTCATGTTTCTAATGTAAAGCTGATTTGCCCCAAATGCGCCAGACCTACCAGAGTAGGTTATAAGATAGTGGATAAAAATAAATTCAGAATATGCAAAAAGTGCCAGCAGGAAATTTAAAAAAAATAGCATGTTAAAACTTAAAGAAAAATATCAAAAAGAAGTTGTGCCCAAGATGAAAGAAAAATATGGTTTTAAAAACGATATGGCTGTGCCGCGCATTGAAAAAGTAGTGGTCAACACAGGCATAGGCCGTTTTGCGGGCGATGAAAAAATAAAAGAAGGATTTAGCCATGATTTGTCTTTGATTTGCGGCCAAAGGCCAGTTTTTCGTCAAGCGAAAAAAGCTATTTCCGCTTTTAAAATTAGAAAAGGCATGACTATTGGCATTTCAGCGACTTTAAGGCGCCAGCTTATGTATGATTTTTTAGACAGGTTTATTCATATTGATTTGCCCCGCAGCCGTGATTTTAGGGGCTTGCCATTAAAATCAATTGATAAAAACGGCAATTTTTGCATAGGGATAAAAGAACAGATAATTTTTCCGGAGATATCAGCTGAAAGCGCCAGAAATATTTTTGGCTTGGAAATATGCATTAAAACCAATACCAAGGATAGACAACAGGCAATAGAAATGTTTAAATTAATGGGATTTCCCCTGCAGCATTCTAAATAAATATGGCTAAGAAAAGTCTCATAATAAAATCTCAAAAAAAACCCAAATTTTCAACGCGGTTGATAAGGCGTTGTTTTCGCTGCGGCCGTAAAAGAGGTTATATGAGAAAATTTGATTTATGCAGAATTTGTTTTCGGGAGCTGGCGCGAAAAGGCGAGTTGCCGGGAGTAAAAAAATCATCATGGTAGATCCAATATCAGATATGTTAACAAGAATAAGAAACGCTCAAGCTGTGGGACATCCAACGGTTAAATTTAATTTTTCCAAATTAAAATTTAATTTAGCGAAGATTTTTGAAAAAGAAGGCTGGATCGAAAGCACAACTCAAACAGGCCGCAAAACAAATAAAATTATTGAAATTAAGTTAAAATATGAAAAAAGCCAGCCAAAGATCAGCGCTTTGAAAAGAATATCCAAGCCCGGCCAGCGCATCTATAAATCAGCTGACCAGATCAGGCCAGTAAAACAGGGCTATGGCATGGCCGTTATTTCCACTTCACAGGGGCTTTTGACCGATAAAGAGGCTAGAATAAAAAAAGCCGGCGGGGAAGTACTTTGTGAAATTTCATAAAAAATATGAGCAGAATAGGCAAACAACCAATTAAAATTCCAGATAATGTGGATGTTAAAATCCAGGATTATGAAATTTTGATTAAAGGGCCAAAAGGCCAATTATCGCAGAAGATTGATTCAGTTATTAAGGTGGAATTAAAAGATAAGGAATTGATTTTAACGCCATTAAAGCGGACTAAAAAAAGCCCTGCTTTATGGGGTCTTTACAGAGCTTTGATTTTTAATATGGTTAAAGGCGTGACTGAAGGATTTGAAAAGAAGCTGGAAATTGAGGGTGTTGGTTTTCGAGCTGAAGTAAAAGGAAATAAATTAGTATTGAATGTCGGCCTTTCTCATCAGGTAGAACTTGAAGCGCCCAAAGATATTTTATTTAAAGTCGAAAAAAATGTCATCACAGTATCGGGAATTGATAAAAATTTAGTGGGCCAGGTAGCAGCCGATGTTAGAAAAGTGAAAAAACCAGAGCCTTACAAAGGAAAGGGCATTCGCTATCAAAACGAAGTGATTAGAAGAAAAACCGGCAAGAAAGCCGCTACTGCCGCTTAAAAATATGTCTCAAAAACAACAGAAGCGCCAAAGCAGGCATAAAAGAATAAGACACAAAATTAAAGGCACAAGCGACTGCCCCCGGTTTTCGGTTTTTCGTTCCAATAAATATATTTATGGCCAGTTAATTGACGATCAGAATTCAAATACTCTGTTAAGCGCTTCTGATATGGATTTAAAAAAGAAAAAAATAACCGCGCCTGCTGGTTTGAATCATAAAACAGCCAAAGCTTTTGAAATAGGAAAGAGCTTAGCCAAAGAAGCGATAAAAAAAGGAATAAAAAAAGCGGTTTTTGACCGCGGCGGGTATAAATATCATGGCCGGGTAAAAGCTCTGGCCGATGGCGCCAGAGAAGGAGGATTGCAGTTTTAAAAAATATGGCAGAATTTAGACCAAAATTTAAAGAAAAAGAATATGATCAAAGGCTTTTAGATGTTGCCAGGGTAACGCGGGTAGTAGCTGGCGGAAAAAGATTTAGATTCAGGGTTACAGTAGTGATTGGCGATAAGTTGGGCAAAGTCGGAGTTGGCATAGCTAAAGGCCAGGATGTGACAACAGCAGTGGAAAAAGCCGTGTCTGACGCAAAAAAGCATTTATTTAAAGTGCCGATTGTCAATGGGACTATCGTAAAGCAAGTTCAGGCAAAATATTCAGCAGCTAAAATTTTACTAAAACCGGCTAAACAAGGAAAAGGAATCGTGGCTGGCGGAGCAGTCAGGGTAGTTTGCGAATTAGCTGGCATAGAAAATATTGTTGGCAAAGTTTTGGGACGCACCCGCAATAAGCTAAATAATGCCAGAGCTACTATCAAAGCTCTGCAGCAGCTTTATTAAATATGCAGCTTTATCAATTAAAACCAATTCATAAATTTAAGCATTCAAAGCGAGTGGGCAGAGGCGGCAAACGCGGCACTTATTCCGGCCGCGGCGTTAAAGGGCAAATGTCCCGGGCAGGCAGAAAGCCGCGGCCTGGTTTTGCCGGCGGCGCTACGGCTTTATTCAAACAATTGCCTAAACAAAGAGGCGTCGGAGCGGCCAAGAAAATAAAAATGGGCGTAAAGCTTTTTAGATTAAGAAGAGATCCAGTGGTTTTAAATATTGAAAAACTGGATAAATTTTATAAAGAAGGCCAAAAAGTATCGCCTAAAACTTTGGCAAACAAAGGTTTGATTGCCAGGATAAGAGGCAGAATGCCTAAGGTAAAGATTTTAGGTAAAGGCCAGCTGACAAAAAAAATTAATTTTCAGGGTATTTATTTTTCAAAAAACGCTAAAAATAAAATTAGCCAAAAATAATTATGTGGAAATGGTTTGAGAAAGTCATTCAAATATTTAAAATCTCTGATTTGCGCAAAAAAATACTTTTTGTTTTAGGAATTTTAGTAGTTTTTAGAATTGCTTCAAATATTCCCGTGCCTGGCGTTGATACTGCCGCATTGTCCCGTTTTTTTGAAAGAAACCAGTTTTTCGGACTCTTGAATGTTTTTTCAGGCGGCGCAATGGAGCATATGTCAATTGTAATGTTGGGTTTAGGTCCTTATATTACCGCGACTATTATTATGCAGCTTTTGACTATGATTTTTCCCGGCATGGAGGCGCTTTATAAAGAAGAAGGGGAAGCAGGCAGGCAGAAATTCAATCAATATTCCCGAATTTTGACTGTGCCTTTGGCTGCCTTAAATGCCTATGGCATGCTGGTGATTCTAACCAGGCAAAATGTTTTAGGGCAGCTGACTTTTATGAACTGGGTAACAGCTATTGTGGTAATTTCAGGCGGCGCTGTTTTTTTGATGTGGCTGGGCGAGCTTATTTCAGAAAAAGGCATTGGCAATGGCGTTTCGCTTTTGATTTTCGCTGGTATAGTTTCGCGGGTGCCAAGCTCTATTGGCCAGATGGTTTTATCATACAGTGCTGATAAAATTCCTGCTTATTTGGGTTTTTTTGTGGTGGCGATAATTATTATCATCGGAGTAGTGCTTATTAACGAAGGCCGCAGAAATATTCCGGTTTCTTATGCCAAAAGAATCAGGGGCAATCGTATGTATGGCGGAGTCTCTACTTATTTGCCGTTGAATGTAAATCCCGCCGGCGTGATTCCAATTATTTTCGCTTTGTCAATTATGCTTTTTCCCGGAATGGTCGGCAGTTTTATGGCCGCCTCCAGCAATGTTATGATGGCCAAAATCGGCAATTTTCTGGCTGGCTCTTTTCAAAATCCCTGGTTTCATGGAGTATCTTATTTTATTTTAGTGGTGTTATTTACTTATTTTTACACCGCAGTTACTTTTGATCCTAAAAATATCGCCAATAATATGCAAAAAATGGGCGGTTTTATTCCGGGCATAAGGCCCGGCAAATCAACCTCTGACTTTTTATATTATATTTTAAACAGAGTTTTGCTTTTCGGCGCTTTATTTTTAGGCGCTATCGCTATTTTGCCTTCAGTTGTGCAGGGCGCTACTGGCGTGCAGGCCTTTGGCTTTATCGTGGGCGGCACTTCTCTTTTGATCGTGGTTTCTGTTGTTTTGGAAACCATGCGCCAAGTCGAATCGCAGCTTACCATGCGCGACTACGAAGGGTTTTAAGGATTTTGTCTAAAAATCTTTATAATTTTGCCGAAGATAAATTTAGGCGGGTTAGTTTGTATGAAAAATCAATCAAAAATTATCATTCTTTTCGGCCGGTCTGGCTGCGGCAAGGGAACGCAGGCAAAGCTGCTGCAACAGGAATTTGGCTTTGATTATATCGGCTCAGGGGATATTTTAAGAGAGCGGGCGAAAAAAAGCGATTTTTCCGGCCAGAAATTAAAAGCGATTTTAGAGCGAGGCGACCGTTCGCCGACTTTTTTGACATTTCAGCTTTGGAGCAAAAAAATTGAAAACTTTAAGGATCAAAAAGAATTCAAAGGACTGGTAGTTGACGGCAGTCCTCGGACAGCCATTGAAGCGCAGCTGATGGATCAGGTTTTTGGCTGGTTTGAATGGCAGGATGTAAAAATTTTATTATTGGATATTTCAGAACAGGAAGCTTTTAACAGATTGACAAAAAGGCGCATTTGTAAAAAATGCGGACAGCTGATTCCCTGGATAGGGGATTATAAAAATTTAGAAAAATGCGACAAATGCAGCGGCGATTTAATAGTGCGGCCAGATGACAGCGATTCGGGGGTAAAAGCGCGGATGGAATATTTTAAAAAAGATGTCCAGCCAGCTATTGATTTCTATGAAAAAGAAGGAAAATTGATCCGCATTAATGGTCAGCAGGCAATAGAAGATGTTTGTCGAGATATTAAGAAAGTCATTGCGAGGCCGTAAGGCCGAAGCAATCCCGTGGATTTATCAGTTAGCGGACGGGATTGCTTCGTCGCTCATTTCATTCGCTTCTCGCAATGACAGTAATATGATATCTATAAAAACAAAACAGGAAATAGAAATTATGAGACAAGCTGGAAAGATTTTGGCCCAGATAATGCAGCAGATAAAAAAACAAGTTAAGCCCGCAATTACGACCAAATCTTTGGATAAGCTCGCAGAAGAGCTTATTTTTAAATCTGGGGCAGAACCGGCTTTTAAAGGTTATCAGGGATATCCAGCTGTTTTATGCACTTCAGTAAATAACGAAATAGTTCATGCCTTGCCTTCAGAGAGGGTTTTAAAGCAAGGCGATATTATCGGGCTTGATTTGGGAATTTTATATCAGGGATATTATTCAGATATGGCGATCACTGTAGCAGTGGGAAATATTGACCCTGAAGCCAGTCGATTAATAAGAGTGGCTAAAAAAGCTTTAAAAAGGGCTATTAAAAGAGTTAAGCCCGGCAAAACAACAGGCGATATTGGCAATGCCATAGAAAAATACGTGGAGTCTCAGGGTTTTTCAGTGATTAAAGAATTATGCGGACATGGCATAGGCAAGCAACTTCATGAACAGCCGGAAATTTTAAATTTTGGCCAGCGTCATAAAGGCGCGGAATTAAAACCCAATATGGTCTTGGCCTTAGAACCGATGATAAATATAGGGGATTGGAAAATAAAAAAATCAGCTGATGGCTTTGGCTTTGAAACAGCAGACGGTTCGCTGTCCGCTCATTTTGAGCACACGGTCGCTGTCACAGAAAAAGAAGCGTTTATCTTGACCGAAATTAAATAGTGTGATATTATATTGTTAGCAACTTAAAAACAAAATACTAAAAAGGAGAGGCGCATGATAGAATTGAAAGAGTTTTTGAATATTAGCACATTGAGAATTGATGATTTGATGCTTTTGTTTTTATGGGGGCAGATACTGATCTGGCTGAGCGGAATTGCTATGGGAGCAATAACCAGAAAAAATAAATATATTTTTTTGCTGACGGCGTTTGTCGCTATTATATTCGGGTTTGTAATCAGCTGCCAGGTTGTGGGCGAAGTAGCATATCATTGGATGCCAAATTTAGTAAATTATCCGAAGCTGGATACAATTCCGTCGATTATTTCAACGATAATATCAATGGGATTTTTTTTCTGCGGCTATTTATTCATCTGGTATGTAAAAAAAAACTTATAAAAAAAATACCCGTTTGAAAATTCAAACGGGTTTTTTATTACTGTATTTCTTCTTTTTTCTCTTTCATAAAATGCCGCCAGTTTTCTAAGAACTCCACAAAGGTTAAAAGCGGCACTTCTAAGACCAGATTGAAAAAGACGACAAAAATATTGAATCTAGACCATTGGCCCGAAAGCCATTTGCCGACCTGAACCAAAGGCAAAGCGAACAAGTCTATTAAAAAGGCAAGGCCGCTTTCTTTTGTTTTTTCAATATCAAGCTCTTTTGAACGCTGGCGGATTTTAAGCCCGGCAAAGCAGATCAAAGAAACAAAAATTAAAAAGATAGCTATAGAAGGCCAGGAGAATTTTATTTTTAACAGCGTCCAGACAATCAGCCAGAACACAGCTGTAAAAATAACAAGATAAAATAAATTAATAAAGCTTCTTAAAAAAACGCTTCTTTTTTTAGTCGGCTTGATTTCATATTGGTCTGGTTTTTCCGCAATATAGATTATTTTCATAGCTTCCAAAATTACTTTTTGGGCGTTTTCAGGACGAGGCGGTTTGATAGTTGAGACAATTAAAAACATTAAAAAAGGAGGAAATAAAATATTGATAGTTAAAGCGGTGAAAGCCAATTCTTTAGTCACATATTTGTCAAAAGGCACTTCAATGGCTAAGGCAGTAATTACTTTAGTCAGAAAAATAGAAACAGTGCTATAGATAGCAGCTCGTTTTAATTTCTTTTTTAAGCGTTCAAAACGCTCTTGATAAGCCTGGTCAATGCTATTTTCTATCTCTTCTGGCGATTTGGCAAGAAGGTCCGGGTCTTTAACTATGGCATCGCCTAAAGACAAATAAGGAGTATTGTATTTATTGCAAAGCGAGAAAAATTTTGAACTAAGCGGATGTTTGATTTCTTCGTCTAAGGCCTCTTTTAAGGGAATAAGACGAAGGGCAACAGCATTAACAAAATTTTCGTTTGCTGATTCAGTCCATTGGGGAAAATGAAGTTTTAACAAACGATAATTCAATAACGCGTCATCTGCTCTAAGCAGTGTTTTTTGAATGCCGATAAAAACTTGCGCTTTTAGCTCTTCCTCGTGAAGATTTGCATTTTTTAAAACAATTTTAGGGCTGATTGTTTGGCGCATATAATCAGCTAAAGCGCTGTCTTTTTGAGGCGGAGCAAGTTTTTCTTCGATTTCGCAGGAAGCCAAACTTATCAGCCATTTGCTCATTTCTTCCTGCTTGGACATATCCAGACCTAGGTCTTGAGTATAATTTAAGAAATAGATATATTTATGAATTATGATTTGGACTTCTTCGATGGCGCTTTCTAAAATTGCGTCATTGGGCAGATATCCGCCGCGGATTAACTCCGATATAAGCGGCGCTGCGATATCGTTTTTATTATTTTCCTGCATCAGCAGCCTTCGGCGCAGCATCCGGTCAATGGCTTTTTTGCGAAAAAGATGTTCTTCCTGATATTCTAAAATATATCTGATTTTTTCGTAAAAACCAGCTACCTTGGAAGCGATGTAATCAACATGAATTTTTACCCCTGGTTCAGTTTTTTCTGATGTCAGATCTTTAATTCTTTCGATAAATTTTTCCGTGGCTGGAGAAATAGTAGGCATATAATTAATTCGTAAATTTAAAAGTTTTAATAATGTCTTCTATCAAATAATCATTAGAGCAATGATTATTTATGATGTATTGATAATTATCTTTATTAATATAATAAAATATACATTTTAAGCCTTTGTAATGCTTAGATTGACCAATTATTTTATTAAATTCATAACCATTAATATTTTCTTTTTCTTTAGTTTTTTCTGTTATAGAAAGTGATTGGGTTTCATAATCAAATTTTTTTTCAGCAAAGCTTTCATTATTAGCGACATAAATAGAAAGAAAATAAGAATTTTCGTTATAATAAAAATCAATATTTCTTTCGGTCATTTCTTTTAAGTATCCGCCATATCTAACAGGAAGATCATTCCCTAGGATCAAAATTTTGTTAAATATCATAGGGTGATATTTAATTTCAAAATTAAACTTTTGATCTTGATAATTTGTCCAATTTTTTTGACTTTCTTTGATAGTCTCATCACATGATGTTTCAATAAAATCAAAGGTAAATAGCATTTTTTTAAAAATATCTAAAATATATTTGCCATTATCATTAGGTGGTGTATCATTAATGCCATGAAAATAAGAATTAGGCACGTAAGGACCAGTAGAATATGTTAAATCTCCATTAATTGTATGAAGCATTGAGCCACCAAAGAAACTTGGATTCCAATCATGCCAATTTTCTTCCCATCTTTTTTCAGCAAAATTAATAAACCTGGAATGATAAGACCAGTGTTTGTTATTAGTCAAAGAGTTCCAAAAAGCTTCTTCAGATCTATGATATTGATTAAAGACAGCAAGACTGATTTCATATATATGATAATTTCCCGGTTCTGGATAGTCAGATGGTGCTTTTGGTGGTCTATCTCCGACATATAGGGTTTCCATTGGATATGGATTAAAGTTTCCCGTTAATAATGTATCTTCTTTTGGAATTTCAGTTTTTCCGTCTACTTCGGTATAAACAACGTCATAAAGATTTAATCTAAGGGTAATAGGATATTTAATTTTAAATTTTAGTTTTTCATTACAATAGACCAGCCAATTAGAGATTTCTTCTTCTGATGGCGGAGTACCTGTTATGTCTTTAAAAATAGGAAATTTGGATTCTGGTTTTTGTGTTTGATTTTGATTTTGATCTTGGGTTTTATTTGGTTCGGTTTTTGGCTGTTCAATTTGAGGAGTAGATATTTCATTTTTGTTGTTTTCAGTAATATATTGATTAGAAAGAGAAATAATTTTTCTATAATATTCTAATCCTTTTTGGATATTAAAAGGCCAGTTATTTTTTTGAGCTGTCGATTTTTTCGGTAAATAAGTATATGCAGGAGTGGAAAATGGAATACTAGAAGCTATCAACGCAATAATAAGACCAAATATTAAAGAAACAATAGTAATAATTAAATAAGCAAATCGAGAAGAGATGTTTCTGTTAATTCGTTTATAAGCAGGTATCATAAAAAAAGCAATATTTATTTTTTATTTTCTGTTTCTTCTATAATTTTATCAATAAATTTATCTATTAGCATAGATCCGATGTCGCCTTGCTGGCGGCCGCGCACTGCAACTGTTTTTGCTTCGATTTCTTTGTCGCCGACAATTAAAAGATAGGGGATTTTTTGGATTTCGCCTTCGCGGATTTTTTTAGAAACAGTTTCATTTTGATCCTGTATTTCTAAACTGATATTTTTTTCTCTTAATTTTTCTGCGGTCTTAAGAGCATATTCTTTATGATCTGAACCAATAGGCAGAATCCAGACCTGAACCGGAGCCAGCCAAAGCGGAAAAGCGCCGCCATAGTGTTCAATTAAAATAGCCATTAATCTTTCAGGCGAACCGGCAATCGCATTATGGATCATAATAGGCGTATATTTTTTGCCGTCTTTTGCAATATATTCCAGGCCAAAACGTTTGGGCATATTGGGATCAAGCTGGGCAGTGGAAAGCTGCCATTCTCTGCTTAAGGCGTCTTTGGCGATCAGGTCTAACTTAGGTCCGTAAAAAGCCGCTTCGCCCTCGACTTTTTTATAATCAATTTTTTTCTTAATCAATAGATCTTCCAGCATTTTTTGGGATATCTGCCAGTCTTTGTCTGTGCCGATATATTTATCTTTGTTTTTTTCATCCCGCAGGGAAAGCCGCATATAATATTTAAGACCAAAGCTGTCCATAGCTTCTTTAACCGCGTTTAAAAATAAATCATATTCCTGTTCTACTTGGTCTTCAGCACAGAAAACATGGCCGTCATCTTGGGAAAAAAATCTTAGCCTGAACAGCCCGCCCAATTCGCCGGGCTTTTCATCCCGATATAAATTAGCAAAATCTGCATAGCGGATAGGCAGATCTTTATAGCTTCTTGTTTTAGATTTATAAATTTCATTATGCTGGGGGCAGTTCATTGGTTTTACAAAATATTCTTCGTCTGTATAGTTGGAAACCGCCTTAAACATATCGTCTTTATATTTATCATAATGGCCGGATACTTTGAAAAGTTCTGCTTTGGAAATTTGTGGAGTAAAAACTTCTTGATATCCCATTTTTTTTCTTAGCTGTCTGGAAAAGTCCTGGATTTTTTGTCTTAAAATCGTACCTTTGGGTGTATAGATAGGCAAGCCCGGCCCGACTAAATCTGAAAAAATAAATAAGTCCAGCAGTCTGCCCAGCTTGCGGTGGTCTCGTTTTTCCGCTTGGTCTTTGTTCTTTAAATACGTTTCCAGCTGGTCTTTGTTTTCAAAAGCCGCGCCGTAAATCCGGGTCAGCATTTTATTTTTTTCGCTGCCTTTCCAGTAGGCGCCGGCGATTTTTATCAGCTTAAAAGCGTCTGATTTTAGTTCTTTAGTAGAGGCAATGTGCGGTCCGCGGCACAGGTCTGTAAAGTCTGCAGTGGTATAGATTGTAATTTTTCCCTTCGATTCGGCGCTTCGCGCCTCTCTCAGGGAATAATTATTGTCTGAGCTTGTCGAAGACAATTCCTCAATAAGTTCCAGCTTATACGGCTGGTCTTTGAAGATTTCTTCGGCTTCTTTCTTAGATATTTCTTTTTTTTCAAATTTTAAATCTTTTTTAATCAGTTCCTGCATCTTTTTTTCTATTTGAGGCAGGTCAGAAGGGGTTATTTTGTCATTGCGAGGGGCGAAGCCCCGCGGCAATCCCGTAGCATTTTGTTTTCCACGGGATTGCTTCGCTTCGCTCGCAATGACATCAGAAAAGTCAAAATCATAATAAAACCCGTCTTCTATGACAGGTCCAATGCCAAATTTAACCTCTGGATACAGCTCTTTAACAGCTGCAGCTAAGATATGGGAATAAGAATGGCGAATTAATTCTAGATGCATTTTGTTTGTCATCCTGAGTCCCGACAATAGTCGGGACGAAGGATCCCGTGGAAATTCCTTGGGATTCTTCGCTTCGCTCAGAATGACAATAATTTCTTACTCTATTACTTTAACATCATTACAGATAATTTTCAAATTTCCATCGCGGTCTGTGACTTTGCCGCGCACCACCACAATTTTGTCTTGTTGCCAAAGGCCAGCGGTTTGCTCCAAAATATTGGTAAACACTATGGCTTCAATTTTGCCGGTTAAGTCTTCTAATTCCACAAAAAGCATAGGCTGGCCAGACCGGGTATTGATTTTTTTAATTTTATTAACTATTCCTCCCACTCTTACCTGTTTGCCGACGTGATTTCGAGTCAGCATTTGGCAGGGAATAGCCGCTTTAGCTAATTTAGCCTGGTAATTTTTGCAGGGGTGCTGCGAGATATAAAGGCCAAGCAGTTCTTTTTCCCAAGCAAGGCATTGTTTTGAGGCAGCGGCTTCAATTTGCTCAAATTTAAAATTAGGAGCTTCAACAACTGAAGAACCGCCGAACAAGCTGGCTTGCCCGTTTTGTTTTGCTTTTTGAATCTCGCGGGCAAAGCCAAGCATCTGTTCCAGATTATGCAAAAGCAAATTGCGTTCAGCGAATTTATCAAGAGCGCCGCACCTGATTAAGCTTTCCATTGATTTTTTATTCAAATCTTTAGACTGCACTCTTTCAATAAAATCCACTATTGATTTGTATGGGCCAGAGGCTTTTCTGGTATCAACGATAGTTTGGACGATATTGTGACCGACATTTTTTATAGCCCGCAAACCAAATCGGATAACCCCGTCTTTTATCACGGTAAAGTTAGCATTGCTTTCATTGATATCAGGCGGCAATACTTCGATGCCTATTTGTTTGCTTTCGCTGACTAAAAAAGCGATTCTTTCAATATCGTTTTGGTCAGAGGTCATAAGCGCTGCCATAAATTCTGTTGGAAAATGAGCCTTAAGATAAGCTGTTTGATAGCCCAGCAAAGCATAGCAGGAAGCATGGCTTTTGTTGAAGCCGTAGCGGGCAAAGGGTTCGACAAAATCCCAAATTCTTTCGGCGGTTTCTTTGACGATCCTGTTTTTTATCATGCCGTCAATCATTTTATCTTTTTGTTCATCTAAAAGTTTCTTTATTTTTTTGCCAACTGCTTTGCGCAGAGCGTCGGCTTCGGTCAGGGTAAAGCCGGCTAAATTCTGGGCGATCTGCATCAGCTGTTCCTGATAAACGCAAATGCCGTAAGTGTTTTCCAGTATTGGCTTTAAGTCTGGATGCAGATACTGGATTTTGCGATGGCCGTGTTTTCTTGAGATAAACTCCGGAATAAATTCCATCGGTCCGGGCCGGTATAAGGCCACCATGGCGATTAAGTCTTCTATCTGGCTTGGTTTTAAATCTTTTAAGTATCTTTTAAAGCCGGCTGATTCCATTTGGAAAACGCCGGTGGTATTTGCCTGCTGATAAAGCTGAAAAGTTTTTTTGTCGTCTAAGGGCAGTTTTTCAATATCAACTTCCTGATTTAATCTTTCTTTGACCTGTTTAATGATATTTTCAATAATAGTCAGGGTTTTCAGCCCCAAAAAATCCATTTTTAAAAGGCCCAAATCTTCAATAGAATGCATTTCGTATTGAGTGACGATAATTTGCTGGTCTTGGGTCGGGTGCTGCCGCGGCACTAAATTGTCAATCGGGTCTTTGGTGATGACCACTCCCGCGGCATGGGTGGAGGCGTGCCGGGCCACGCCTTCCAGCTTCAGCGCGGTATCAATTAATTTTTTGGTGGCTTCGTCTGATTCGTAGCTGTTATGCAGTTCTTGCGATTCATAAATGGCTTTTTCCAAAGGCAGCCCAAAGGGAATCATTTTAGCTATTTGGTCGCAGAAACTGTAAGTATAGTCCAAAGCTCTGCCCACATCGCGCACCGCTGCCCGGGAAGCCATAGTTCCAAAAGTGATAATCTGGGCCACATGGTCTTCGCCGTATTTTTGGCGCACATAATTTATCACTTCGTCGCGGCGGTCGTCAGCAAAGTCCAAATCAATATCAGGCATAGAAACCTGCGCTCGTTCCGGCGTTAAAAATCTTTCAAATAATAAATTATATTTTAAAGGATCAACTTCAGTAATGTTTAAAAGATAAGAAATAATGCTGCCAGCCGCACTCCCTCTGCCTGGACCACAGACAATGTTTTGTGATTTTGCCCAATTGACAAAGTCAGCGACAATCAAAAAATAGGAAGCAAAGCCGGTTTTTTTTATTACTTCTAATTCGTAATCTAATCTGCTTAGAACATCTGGCGTTGGTTTTTGGCCGTAGTGTTTTTCCAGCCCTTTTTGGCAAAGCTCTGCCAGATAGCTGTCAGGCGTTTGCTGGTCCGGCACTTCAAAATGAGGCAGCTGGATTTTTCCTAATTCAAAATTAAAATTGCATTGCTCTACAATTTTTTGGGTGTTTGAAATAGCTTGGGGCATATCTTTAAAAAGCTCAATCATCTCCGCAGGGGAACGCAGAGAAAAATTATCATTTTTCATGGTCAGGCGATTTAAGTCCGTAGATTTTTTATCAGTATTGATCGCCATCAGCACATCCTGGGCTTCAGCGTCTTCGGGCTTGATATAATGGACGTCATTGGTAGCAACAAGCCCGATGCCTGTTTTTTGGGAAATTTTAATTAAGCTCTCATTGACGATTTTTTGCTCAGGAATATGACTATGATGCTCCAGTTCCAGATAAAAATTTTCCTTGCCAAAAATATTCTGATATTCCAAAGCCAATTTTTCAGCCTGCTCTAGTTTGCCATTGATAATAGCTCGGGGAATTTCTCCGACTACGCAGGCAGAAAGGCCGATCAGGCCTTGGCTGTGTTTTTTTAAAAGGTCCCGGTCAATGCGCGGTTTGTAATAAAATCCTTCCAAGTGAGATTTGGTAACCAATTTTACTAAATTGCGATAACCTTCTTTGTCTTTTACCAACAGCACTAAATGATATCTTTTGTCGTCTATATTAGGCCGGCGCTGGTCCATTTTTTCATAAGCGATATACACTTCACAGCCAATAACTGGCTTGATGCCGCGCTTTTTAGCTTTTTGATAAAACTCAACAGCGCCGTATAGATTGCCGTGGTCAGTAATAGCCAAAGCGCTCATTTCCTGCTGCCAGCAAAAATCAAGCAAAGGATCGATTTTAGCCATGCCGTCCAATAGGCTGTAATGGGTATGGACATGTAAGTGAGTGAATTTCATATTATTATCTATACCAAATTATATACTAATTTGTCATGAAATCAAAGTTTTGCTATAATATAATTATGAAAAGAAATTTTTATTTTTTAATAATATTTATTTTAGCAGCTTTTTTTGCTTTTTTTATTTTATCTTTTATTTCGCAGCCAGAGATAATACAAAACACTCAAGCTCAAGCATCAGCAATTATTATTGACCATGCTTGCACCGATCTTTTGCAAGTGCCTCAATCCTGGATTGATAAAGCTAAGCAGGATTTTAAACTGGCTTATGGCCACACTTCGCATGGCAGCCAGATTGTGACTGGCATGCAGATCTTGGCTGGTCAAAACAGCGCTTATAACTACACCGCTGGCAACGCTGGTTTTTTATGCGACAGCTGTTTTTCCGGAGCATATGATTTGGGCAATCCTGATCGTACTGCCTGGATTGCCGCCACCCGCAGTTATTTAAATGGCACAGGCTCTAATAGAAATGTGATTATCTGGTCTTGGTGCGGACAGGTTGACGCTACTCAAGCGGAAATTCAAAGCTATCTTGATTCTATGAATCAGCTGGAACAGGAATTTCCCAATGTCAAATTCGTCTATATGACCGGGCATTTAAACGGCACTGGCCCTTCAGGCAATGTTTATCAAAGAAACAATCAGATCAGGGATTATTGCCGCAGCCATAATAAAATTCTTTTTGATTTTGCAGATATTGAATCTTATAATCCTGATGGCCAGTATTATCCTGCCGAATCCGATGCCTGTAATTGGTGTACAGCTTGGTGTTCAACCCGCAGCTGTCCGACTTGTCCCGGCGACTGCGCTCATTCCCATTGTTTTAACTGTTATCAAAAAGGCAAGGCCTTTTGGTGGATGATGGCGCGTTTAGCCGGCTGGGACGGAGGCAGTACGCCGCCACCCGCTTATCTTCTGCCTGACTTAAACCATGATAGGCAAATCAACGCTTTAGATTTTAATCTTTTTAAACCTCTCTGGGGCACAAGCCAAGCAGATTTCAACTCTGACTCAAAGACAGATTCTAAAGATTTTGGTATAATGATGAGTAAATGGGGCGCACACTAAAAAAACCTAAATTTCTAATTATCTTACTGACTCTGGCAGTGGTTTTTTCTGCGGGAGTTTTTTATTTTCTTTCTCTTTCTTCCCATCAAACTCGAATCCAGCCAGCTCAGGCGCAGACAGTGCTTGATGCTCCGACAATAACTGCAATTGCTAAAGGTCCTAATCAAATTAATTTGCAATGGCCAGCTGTTAGTAATTATGGCTATGGGTATAAAGTTGAGATTCAGTCTAATTCAGATACAAGATATTCAAGTTGGGCTGAGATTAAAACACTGCCTTACTGGGTTACTGAAAGTCATTATATTGATCCTCAAGACGATACTCAATGTCAATATCCTATTTTTAGCCTTAAGCCAAATACAAATTATAACTTTCGTGTAAGATCATATTCTGGCAGTTCGCAGTATTCTGATTATTCTAATACAGCAAGCGCTACTGCCTTAAATTATATTATTCGGCATGTTTCAACCTCAGGCAGCGATAGCAATAATGGACAGAGTGAAGCAACAGCCTGGAGGCATATCTATTATGCAGGACAGCAGGCTACTGCTGGCACAGTTGTTATAATTCATGAAGGAAATTATGCAAGTGACTATTTGATGCCGAGTAATACTGGCAGCAGCGGAATTAACAACAAAATAGTATTTATGGCTGATTCTGGAGAAACAGTAAGGATTACATCTTATGGCGGTTCTAGTTATAACAGCATGTTTGAAATTGCCAGAGATTATATTGTCATAGATGGCATTGGAAGTAATGTTTCTGGACTAACAGAGCCTAAGGTTGAGTTATCAAGTTCATCAGATCACTGCGCCTTGGTTAATATGGATATAAGCAATGGTTGGCTATGGATGTGCTTGGGAAGCCATAATTTATTTCATAATAATTATGTGCATGATACAGGCAGCGCCAGTGGCAATGGCTCAAGCGGAAGCGGAATAGCCCTTTATGGAACCGGAGCAGATTACAATATAGTTCAGTATAATACTATTAGGCGCTGCGAACATGATACTGGTCTTGTGAAAAACGGCGGAGATTATAATCAATGGATGAATAATGTGATGGATGGCGGATGGGGTCTGGGCTGGGAAGTTGTAAGCGATAGCGGCGCTGCCTGCCAATATAATCTATTTGAAGGAAATTTAGTTAAAGATGTAGCTACTGGTTTTACCAGCAGTGTCTATAAGCCAGGCATTGAGGTTTCTGGAAATTACAATACAGTGCGAAGAAATTTAATTATTAATGGCAATTCCCATGGTATTGAAATCAGCAGAATAAGCGGTTATGGAGCAAACAATAATTTAATTTATAATAATATAGTTTACCACAATAAGGAAGGAGGCATATGGTTTATGGCTGGCACAAACCAGGAAAATAATAATATTGCCAATAATATCGTATATTATAATGCAGAGAATTTTAACCAATATTGCGCTCATTGCACAATCAATCTTAGAGGAACTATTACTGGAACTGAACTTCAGAATAATTTAATTTTGTATAAAAGCAATGGCATAGAAAATGCCAATTCAGCGCTTATTTATAGACTGCCGCCAGATACTTGCAGGACACTTTCTCAAGCTGAGTCTGCTGAACCTTTAATATTTCATGATAATATTGTTAATACTCCTAGCTTTATTGATGAAGCTAATTTTGATTTTAACCTAAATGCTAATAGTAGCTGTATTGATGGTGGAGTTGTTATAAATGACCCTGTTTGGGGAACTTTATCTTATAAAGGTTCAGCTCCTGATATTGGGGCTTATGAGTATCAATCGTCCCAGCCGCCGCCAACTTATCTTCTGCCAGACTTGACCAAGGACAGAGCTATTAACCAATCAGACTTTGATCTTTTTAAACCTCTCTGGGGCACAAGCCAAGCAGATTTCAACTCTGACTCAAAGACAGATTCTAAAGATTTTGGTATAATGATGAGCAAATGGGGAAGCTACTAAAATTACTAATTTCTAATTTCAAATTTCTAATTATACTGATTGCTATAGTTGTTTTTGCTTCTATAGCTTTTTATTTTCTTACTTTCTTTTCTCATCAATCCCAAATACAGCCAGCCCAGGCACAAGTCGTTCCTCTGATAAGCTCTTATTCGGGTACTGCAGCTCACGGACAGAATATTACAATTACTGGCTCTAATTTTGGAATAAAAAATCCCGCAGCGCCTTTGATTTGGGATAATAGTGAAAGCGGGAATTTATTAGATACTTGGACTAATCGTTGGCCGCGGGAGGCCACAGGAAATTATAATACAGATTATCGGACAGCTCCTTTTAGGAATGTAAATCCTCCCCATAGTCATAGCAACAATAGATTTATTGCCGGCGGCCATGATCCAGCTGGCTATAGTCCTTGGGCCAATTGGAAAGGGCCCAATGTAGCTGTCTGGAAAGATAATTTAAATAATCTGCAAGAAGTTTATATCACTTTTTATAATCGTATAGACCCTCTTTGGCCTGATCAAAATGACAATTTTAAAAATATGGATTATGGCACAGGCCCGGGCCCTTATGAATCAGGCAGCTGGTATTCCAGTCTTTGCGAACATATGTATACAGGCGGACAGATTTTTTGGGGCGCATTAGGAACTCAATGCTTAGATACTTGCAGTTGTTGCGGCGTCTGGCTGCAATACGCTTGGTATTTTAATTACGATGACTTTAAAGTTTGGCATAGAGAAGAGCACATATTTAAAGAAGGCGCAAGCGGATTCTTAAAAATTTATAATGATAATGTTTTAAAATATAATAAAACTAATTGCGATCCAACTTCAACTAGTCTTAATAATATTACTATTGGCGGCTATTGGAGAAAATCTTTATCAGCGGACAGCAGTCAAGATTATGGCGATGCAAATGCTTTTAGATATTGGGATGATATTTATCTAGATAGTACTTTTTCAAGAGTAGTTTTAGCCAACAATGCAAACTATAGCCAAGCCACTATTATAGAACCCCAGATTCCTTCTGTTTGGTCAGCAAGCTCTATTACTGCCAAAGTAAATTTAGGAAGACTGCCAGACACAGGCACAGTCTATCTTTTTGTCTTTGATGCAAGTAACAATCATAATGCCACGGGCTATCCTATTGTTTTAGGCGGATCACCGCCGCCTCCGCCAACTTATCTTTTGCCAGACCTGACTAAGGACAGAGCTATTAACCAATCAGACTTTGATCTTTTCAAACCTCTCTGGGGCACAAGCCAAGCAGATTTCAACTCCGACTCCAGGACAGATTCAAAAGATTTTGGTATAATGATGTCAGAGTGGGGCAGTTATTGAATGGTGTTTAAATATTTATGATACCTTTTCAAACAAAGGTTAAAAGATATCAATTAACTAGATATCAGGATGCCCGAAATAAGGCATTATTTTTATTTAATCAGATAAAACGAAAAACCAAACGAAAGCCTTATCTGCGTTCCGCTTATTTTAATAAGCAAAAGATATTTTTTGACTTTTTCTGGATGCATCTTTTTCAAAAAAGTCCCAAAGAAAGAGTTAAACGGCTTCAGTATTTTGAGGCAGCTTTAGAAGTTATTAAAAAGTCCAAGAATCATCCGCTATCTCAAGAAAATCCGCACAAAAAAGGAGAAATTCTTCATCGTTTCTTGGGTTTAACCAAAGACAAAGAATTATTTTACGTTCAGATAAAAGAAGATAAAAGAAGCGGCAGAAAATATTTTATGTCTTGTTTTCCGCAAGAATAAAAAATCCTCACCGAAAAGTGAAGTTTGGCTTCCGATCAGAGTTAACTGACCAATAAAGTGAAGTTAGGCTTCTGGTAGAGGATTTGCTATAATACTAGCAAAAAAAGATTTAGCTTGTCAAGCTTATTCAAAAGCATCAAAGACTTTGGTATAATGATGAGCAAATGGGGAAGCTACTGAAAAAATCTAAATTTTTAATTTTCTTTCTGACTCTGGCAGTGATTTTTGCTGCGGGAGTTTTTTATTTTCTTTTTAACCCTTCCAACCAAACTCAAATCAAACCAGTTCAGGCGCAGACTGTGCCTCAAATAAGTTCTTATTCAGGTACTGCAGCTCACGGACAGAATATTATAATTACTGGTTCTAATTTCGGAATAAAAAATCCGGCAGCGCCTTTGGCTTGGGACGATTGCAGCAGCACAAATCTTTCTGCAATCTGGGACAGGACATTGCCCAGTCAGGCTGGCGTTCCTTATGATATTGCATATCATGATAATGGATTCAGAAATGTTAATGCTCCGCATAATAGGATAGGAAAGTATATTTCTGGCGGCCATGCGCAAGCTGCATATACTAATTGGAATGGTTTGGCTGGCCCTGTTGTTGTCTTGGGCAAGGACTATTCTCCCGGCACAACTAATTTTTATATAAGTTATTATTATCGTTTAGACCCATTATGGCCGCCTAATAATGGAGAGTCTGTAACAGACCCGAATCATAAATTAAATATTTTTTCACCCAATATTGGCACAGATATTAGCTGTATCAATTATCTTGAATATCGGCCCGAACCGGAAAATGCCAGAGGTGCTTATCATTCATCATCAATGGATTCTTCTGGTTATTGGCCAGAATCAGACGGGCTATTTCCTACAGAGCCATGGAATTGGGTTAAACAAGAAGTTATTGGAGTTAATGTGATAAGCGCCAGCGCTGGCAAGTTTTATGCTTATACAGACAATTATTGCGGTTATATTAGAGAGAATATGAGGTGCTATCAAGCCGCAAGTATAAAATCTATGAGCGTTGGTTATTACTGGGCAAGATGCAACAGTTGCAATCCGACACTTGGAAGCAATGACGCTTTTAGATATTTTGCTGATGTTTATATGGATATAACTCCGGCCAGAGTAGTTTTAGCTAACAACCAAAATTACAGCCAAGCCACTATTGTTGAACCGCAAATCCCTTCTGCTTGGTCAGCAAGCTCTATCACTGCTAAAGTAAATTTAGGCAGACTGTCAGACACAGGCACAGTCTATCTTTTTGTCTTTGATGCAAGTAACAATCATAATGCCACGGGCTATCCTATTGTTTTAGGCGGATCACCGCCGCCTCCGCCTACTTATCTTTTGCCAGACCTGACTAAAGACAGAACTATTAATCAATCAGACTTTGATCTTTTTAAACCTCTCTGGGGCACAAGCCAAGCAGATTTCAACTCCGACTCAAAGACAGACTCAAAGGATTTTGGCATAATGATGAGTAAATGGGGCAGTTATCGAATACTCTTTGACTGATTTCCAATAATCATAGATATGTGTTAGTATTGAAAATGAGCTTATAGCAAATAACAATATGACTTTTCAGCAATTAAGAAACCAAGCTATAAATTATCCAATTTTTAAATTAGATGATATTTTTAAATGGTTTCCCCAAGCAAAGCGTCAGACTCTGCTTAATCAGATTTCTGCTTGGATAAAAAAAGGCGATTTAGAAGAAATCCGGCGCGGAATTTACAAAATTGGGGAATATCAGATTAAGGATTGTTTTATTCTGGCAGATTTTATTTACTCTCCTGCCTATATTTCGTTAGAAAGCGCTTTAAACTATTATAGTATTATTCCAGAAGTGCCATTTGAAATAACCTGCGTAAGTCTTAATAAAACTAAAACTTTTAAAACAAATTGCTGCGGCGTCTTTTCTTATAGCCATTTGAAAAGCAGCTTATTTTTTGGTTTTAACATCATAGAAATAGAAAAATCATATGTTTACAAAATTGCTTTGCCTGAAAAAGCGCTTTTTGATTATCTGTATTTAAAGGCCAGAAAAATAGAGAATCCAGAGGGATTTATCAAGGAAATGCGTTTATCTTTGCCTAAAGAATTTAATTGGCAGGCATTTGAAAAATGGAGCAAGCTAGTTATTGCTAATAATAAGAATTTTCATATTTTGGTAAAAATTTTAGTAAAACATTATGCTTAATCAATACATTTGGCAAACTATTCAGCAGGAAGGAAAAAGAATCGGCATACCTGTTCATAAAAAAAGGGCTTTAATCAGGGAATATTTACAGAGCAAGATTATTTATTATTTTTATCAAAAAAAAAGCGCGCACCAGCTTTCTTTTATCGGCGGCACCAGTTTAAGGATGCTGCGCGGATTAGATCGTTTTTCCGAAGATTTAGATTTTGACAATTTAGGACTTAGCTTTGATGCAATTAAAAAAATCTTCAGCCAAATTGAAGCTGATTTAATTAAGGAAGGCATTAAAGCAAAATTCAGCTTGAAAAAGATTAATAATTCAGGAATCGGCTCTTTTAAATTCTTAGACCTTCTTAGCAAATTAGATATTAGCAGTCACCAAGATGAAAAATTAGAGGTAAAAATTAATTATACTTCTCCAAAGATAAAACCAGCGCGCGAGGTTTTAACTTTAAGCAGATTTGGCTTGGTTTGTACCGTAGTTACTAATACCTTAGATGTCCTTTTAGCCCAAAAAATCAAGGCTATTATGCAGCGTAAAGATCTTCAGCCGCGTGATTTTTATGATGTAGTTTGGTTTTTGTCCCAGAATATAAAACCAGACCCTGATATTTTAAAAGATTTGAATATCAAGCAGGAAAAAATTGCTGAAAAAATTATTGATATTTTTCGCAATAAAGTTGTTCCTCGGCTAAAAGACTATAAAGCTCGGCTTAGGCCTTTTTTAATTGACGAAAAAAAGATTTCTTATTTAGATATTTTCGATAAAATAGTAGAAAGCAAATTACGAAAATAATTTTATTTTGGTATAATGATGAGTAAATGGGGAAGTTATTAAAATTATGTATAGAAAAGACAAGCAGAGGGATTATTTTACGGATAAAGCTAAGCAGGAGGGGTATCCGGCCCGGTCGGTTTATAAATTAAAAGAGATAGACAAAAAATATAATTTAATAAAATCCGCTGACCGGATTTTGGATTTAGGCTGCGCGCCCGGCTCGTGGCTTATTTATTTAGCTCAAAAAATAGGGGACAAAGGAGAAGTTATCGGTCTTGATATAGGGGAGTTAAAAATTGACTTGAAGCCGAATATGAAATTTATTAAGCAGGATATAATGCTTTTAGCTGATAAAGATTTAGAAAATCTTGGAAAATTCAATGCCGCAGTATCAGATGCCGCGCCTTTTACTTCAGGGATAAGAGATTTAGATACAGACAGGTCTTTTCAAATAAGCCAAAAAGCCTTTGACATAGCTGAAAAAACGCTTTTAGCTAAAGGTAATTTTTTATGCAAGATTTTTGAAAGCCAAGACAGCCATATTTTAATGAAACAAATAGAACAAAAATTTGATTTTGTGAAAATTTTTCGCCCCAGAGCAGTTACCAAAAACAGCCGTGAGATATATATAGTTGCTAAAGGATATAAAGGCCGTTTTTTTTGATTTTTAGAGATTTTCAGCTTATACTAAAGTTAGAAACATGGATAAAGAACAAGCCAAAAAAAGGATTACTCAGCTTAAAAAAGCGATTAATTATCATAATTACAAGTATCATGTGCTGGACAAACCTGAACTTTCGGATGCGGCTTTTGATTCTTTAAAACACGAGCTGGCGGAATTGGAAAAGCAATTTCTAGAGCTTATTACTTCTGATTCGCCGACCCAAAGAGTTTCGGGCAAGGCTTTGGATAAATTTAAAAAAGTCAGGCATAAAGCAAAGATGCTGTCTTTGGAAGATGCTTTTTCTGAAGCAGAAATTGAGCAATGGAAAGAAAGGATTCAAAAGTTAGCGCCAGCAGACAAGCTTGATTATTTTGCCGAATTAAAAGTTGACGGCTTTGCCATTGCCTTGGTTTATAAAAACGGAGTTTTTGTTCAGGGTTCTACTCGAGGCGATGGTTTGACAGGAGAAGATGTGACCCAGAATTTAAAGACTATTCAGTCTATTCCCTTGGTCTTGGAGATACATCAGAGATTGCCTAATCAGGCAATAGAAGAAAAAATCGCTAAGCTGCTTCAAAACGGCGAGATTGAAGTAAGGGGCGAGGTCTATATGACAGTCAAGGCCTTTGAGAAAGTTAATAAAGAACGGATTAGAAATAAATTGCCTCTTTATGCTAATCCGCGTAATACCGCAGCTGGCTCTATCCGCCAGCTTGATCCGAAAGTAGCGGCTTTGCGAGAACTTTCTTTTTTGGCTTATGATTTAGTAACAGATGTAGGGCAAAAAAGCCATCAGCAGGAGCATTTAATAGCCCAAGCTTTGGGATTTAAAGTTGATCAAGGCAAGTATTGCAAAGACTTAAAAGAAATAATTGCTTATTGGCAGCACATTAAAAACACCCGTGAAAAACTTAGCCATCAGATTGACGGAGTAGTGATTAATATAAATGATAATAAAACTTTTATCAAGTTGGGGGTAGTAGGCAAGGCGCCGCGGGCAGCCATTGCTTATAAATTTCCAGCTAAAGAAGCTACTACTTTAGTAGAGGATATTATTGTGCAAGTAGGCAGAACCGGCGCCTTAACGCCAGTAGCGGTTTTAAAACCCGTTTTTATCGGTGGCACTATAGTAAGTCGTGCTACACTACATAACGAAGATGAAATAAAAAGATTGGATATTAAAATTGGTGATACAGTGGTAATTCAGCGGGCCGGAGATGTAATTCCCGATGTGGTTAAAGTGGTGAAAAAAATGCGCGCTGGCAAAGAAAAAGAATTTCATATGCCAGCCAAATGCCCGGTTTGCGGTTCTCAAGCAATGCGGCCTGCAGGCGAGGCAGTGCGCCGCTGTGTAAGTAAAAATTGCGGGGCAATTTTAAAACAGCACATTCGCCACTTTGTTTCTAAGAAAGGATTTGATATAATCGGATTAGGGCCAAAAATTATAAACCATCTGATGGATAAAGGCCTGATTTCATCGCCAGTTGATTTATTTGATTTAGAGCAAGGGGATTTAGCGCCCTTAGAAAGATTTGGTAAAAAATCAGAAGAGAATTTAATTACTGCAATATCTGGCAGCAAAAAAATTGCATTAACCAAGTTTATTTTTGCTTTGGGTATTCGTCATGTAGGCGAAGAAACAGCTTTAGCGCTAGCCCAGCAGGCAGTACTTAAAGCAAAGATAAGCACTGTGGCTGGTTTTACTAAAGTAATAGCCAGTTTTACTTTGGCAGATTTGCAGAATATTTCTGATATCGGTCCTGTGGTAGGCAAAAGTATTTATGACTATTTTCAGGATAAGCGCAATCTAAAATTATTAGAAAATTTAAATAAAGTTGGTATAATAATCGAAATACCCAAGATACAAGTTACAAGATCCAAATTTCGCGATAAAATATTTGTATTAACAGGCGAGCTGGGTTCTATGACGCGCGATCAGGCTAAAGAAAAAATTCGCGCTCTAGGCGGAGATATTTCTGCATCGGTTTCTAAAAATACTGATTATGTTATAACCGGTAAAGAGCCCGGATCAAAATACCAGCAAGCCAAAAAATTAAATATTAAAATTATTAACGAGAAAGAATTTATAAAAATAATAAAATAAAAAATATGGCTATCAAAAAAATTAGCTTTATATTCAGTGCGGCGATTTTTATATTAGCTACAGTATTATATTCGCAGGTAATTTGGGCAGCTTTGGTTGGCACAAGCAATAATGCAGTGCTTTCTTTATCGCCCTCATCAGGAACTTATCAGGCAGGCCAGAATTTTACTGTTGATGTTCTGGTAAATACCCGCAGCCAGAATGTAGTAGTAGTGTCTGCGATTATAAATTTTAGTTCAACTTATTTTGAAGCAGTCAGCATTGATACCAGCCAGTCAGCATTTAATCTTGAAACTGAAAAAAGCTATACTTCAGGCCAGATAAAAATCACCAGAGGCAAGGCCACAACCGGCGTCAATTCAGCCAGCGCTAAATTAGCTTCTGTGACTTTTAGGGCAAAGACAGCCATAGCCCCCACCTCTGATAATATCACTTTTTCATTTACTAGTGCTGGCGCATCAGGCGACAGCGATGTGATTTTGGATAATGGCGTTTGTCCAGCTGACGGGGGAGTCTGTTCTGGAGCAACTGATATTTTAAGCGGCGTTGACAATGGTCGATATACCATAACAGCCGCGCCAATCGTTCCGCCGCCAGCAGACAATAACCCGCCAGTTGTTTCCAATGTTTCTGTTTATCCTGACGGCAGTCTGCTTAGAGCCCAAGGCGATTTTAAGGTTTATATTATAAATAGCGCTGGTTATAAGCGCCATATTTTCAATCCCGCTGTTTTTAATATGTATGGGCATTTGAAATGGGAGAATGTCATAGAAGTCTCAAAAGAAGTTCTTGACTCTTATAAAACATCAGATCTTTATCGGGCAGATATTGATTTCAGGGTTTATTCTTTAGAAGAAATAAACGAAGCGCAGGGTATTGCAGTTAAGCATCATATTAATATGATAGCACAGCAGTATGAAGCCAAAGGTTATAGCTGGAGTCAAATTTTTATTGTTAATCAGATAGAAAGAGATTATTATCAGACAGGTACGGATTTAATTTATTAAATATGGCCTTAGACTTAAAACAAGTTGAACATATCGCCAAGTTGGCTCGGCTGGGTATTACTGACCAGGAAAAAAAGAAATTTCAAAAAGAGCTTTCTGCGATTTTAGAATTTGTCCAAAAATTAAATCAAGCTGAAACAGATAAAATAGATCCAATGGCTTACGCCATTGGCGCAAAAAATGTGATGCGTCAAGATGCAGGACAAGCAAAATTAAAAGAAGAAACTGACCTGATTATTAATTTATTTTCAGATAAAAAAGACCGCCAAGCCAAAGTCAAAGCGATATTATGAATTTACACGCACATTTGACTAATATATGTCCTCTGAAAAACCAAATTTAATTATAAGAGAGCTAGTATTTGTGGCCAAAAAACATCTATTTTTGATGATTATAGCTTTGCTTTCCGTCGGACTTTTTTATTGGCTGATTGGGCATATAGCATTCAAGGAGTTTGTTAGCGACAAGCTTTTTACTGGTTTTATTCCAAGTTCTTCAAAAGCGCAAAATGGAAAAAGTCAGGTAACTATCAATGGTTATATTATTCAATTTAAAGAAAAGCCAGTTCTAAAAATAGATACTTTCAAATTTTGGCAAGATGCTTTTTCTCAAAAGCGCGAAATTGAAAAAAGGCTAAAAACAGAAAAACTCCCAGAAGGACTCGCCAAAAGCTTTCAACAGGTTCAAAAGAGAATGAATCAGCTTCAAGTCCAATTAAAACAACATAAACAAAAACTTCTTTCAGATCACGCTAATGCCTTAAGAGACATAGAAAAAAAGATAGGGAAAAAGAAGATTCTTAGACAATACACCAATGTTTTGAATGCTGTTTCTCTTGATATTTCAAAAAATGAAGCAGAGATAATCAGAAAGTTAGATTATGTTGAAAATATTTATCCTAATTTGCAAGTTCAAGCTTTTTTGACAGACTCTGTTCCTCAAATTAATGCTGATGATGTATGGTCGCTCAGTTATACTGGCCAAGGACAAAAGATAGCTATAATTGACACAGGTATAGATTATACTCATTCAGACTTAGGCGGTTGTTTTGGTTCGGGCTGTAAAGTGATAGGCGGTTATGACATTGTAAATAATGATTCAGATCCAATGGATGATAATGGTCATGGAACGCATTGTGCCGGCATTGCAGCGGCTAATGGAATATTAAAAGGAGTGGCGCCTGATGCTAGGCTTTATGCTTATAAGGTTTTAGATTCTGGAGGATTTGGCTGGTGGGATTGGGCAATTACTGGCATTGAAAGAGCAGTAGATCCTAATCAAGATGGCGATTATTCAGATCAGGTCGATGTTATTTCTATGAGTTTAGGTGGTTCTGGGGATCCAGACGATGTCATATCTCAAGCTGTAGATAATGCAGTGGAAGCGGGCGTCGTAGTAGCAATTGCGGCAGGGAATTGGGGTCCGAATAATGAGACAATTGCTTCTCCAGGTACTGCAAGAATGGCTATTACTGTTGGTTCTGTGCAGAAAAATGACATAATCCCTGATTATAGTTCAAGGGGTCCGACTTCAGTTGGGATTAAGCCAGACTTAGTGGCTCCGGGAGGTAGTGGTAATTTATCATGCAATAATTGCGATCCAACTTGTTGTAGATATCCAGAAGGCATAAACTCTTCTGTCTCTTTGGGTGAGCTATGGAATTGTTGGGGATCACAATGTGGGAATGAACAGGCAGGAAACAAATATATTAAACTTTCTGGAACCTCTATGGCCGCTCCTCATGTAGCTGGAGCAGCGGCTTTAATAAAACAAGCCCACCCGGACTGGAGCCCGGAAGAAATAAAAATGGCCTTAAGAAATACTAGTATTGATTTGGGCTATGATATCTACACTCAAGGTTATGGCGGAATAGATGTTTTAAAAGCAGTTGAGACCACTAGACCTTCAGTAGCAGTTTTATATAACCCAGTGAAAATTCATGGTGCCAGTTTTGATGTCCAAGGGACTGTTATTGGAGATAGTTTTACCCTCTATTATACAGAAGGAGAAAATCCACAGTCTGTAAATTGGACAGAAGCATGCAAAGGTAACTTTCCAAATCTTGAAAATACAACCTTATGTCAATGGAATATCGGGGAAGCGGCAAACGGAGAATATACTTTAAAGTTAGTAGTAGAAAAAGCAAGTCAAGAGAGTATAGATTTTGGATTTATTGATTTGCAAAATAGCGAAATCAATTATCCAAAAGATTTAGATGATGGATATGATATTGAAACAGCGGAAGTTTTTCCAGCCTGGAAAGAGATAGAAATAAAAGGCACTGCTGCTGGCTTTGGCTTTGACCACTATACAATTGAATGGTGCAAGGATGGGATTTGCAACAATAATGGCATAAGCCTTGCTAATAATGGATCTTTGCCAATAGCTGAAGGCATCTTAGGAAAATGGAATTCTTCCTTTATAACAGAATCTAATTTTTATTATTTGAAACTAACTACTTATTATTCTAGCAGACAAAATACAGGTGAGGTTAAAATATATGTTGATTCTACTCTGCAATATGGTTGGCCAAGAAAAATAGATATTGAAGATGGGAGTTCTGGCGCATATAGTGTTATAAATCAACCAACCATAGCCGATATAGATAATGACAAGAAAAATGATTTAATCTTTGCTTACGGGAAATATATTTATGTATTTAAACATGATGGCTCTAATCTTGCAGGGTGGCCAAAAGAAATTAAAACTTCCTGTAGTTATGATGTTTTAATGCAAATTGGACCAGCTGCAGCTGATTTGGATAAAGACAGCTATAACGAAATAGTTGTTTGTGATAACTGTGGTTATCTGCATATCTTGGATCACGACGGAAACTACCTAAGCCAGCCTAAGCTGTTTGGAAGTTATATTGATACAGTAAGCATAGCGGATATAAATCAAGATAACAATCTAGAAATTATATTTGGTGACTGGTCAGGTTATCTTCATGCGGTTGATATAAATGGAAATTATTTACAGGGTTTTCCCAAATATTTTCCTATGCCAGATGCGCCTAACTATGCTGGCATCCACCAGGCGGTTAATATGGCTGATTTGGATGTTGATGGATATAAAGAATTAGCAGTCGTCTCTTGGGGTTGCAAAAAAGACCCTTGCAATCTTGAAGATGAAGTATCTAAGATTTATTTGCTGAATTACAAAGGAGAGATTCTTAATAATGGTTGGCCTAAGGATTTTGAAAGACGGGTTGAAGTTATCTTAGGAGATGTCAATAATGACAATAAAATAGAAATAATAGCAGCCACAACAAAAGGAATTTATATTTTTTCCACCGATGGTTCTGTTGTTGATTTTATTCCGATTGAAAATGTGGTAGATATAACTGAAGGAGGATTTAGCATAGGAGATATTAATAAAGATGGAAAGATAGAAATCGTAGTATTAGCACAACAGGCAGTGACGCAGGAAGTTAAAAAAAATTATTTGCATCTTTTTGAAAAAAAAGAAGGAGCATGGGAAGAGCCAGTAGGATTTCCAGTTTTTCGTAATTGGCCTCAAATGCAAACAGAACCTGCAGGACATCCTATGTTAGGAAATTTAGATTCTGATCAAATTGAGAATGAAATTTCTGTTATAGCGCATGGGGGACAAGTCTTAATGGGCGATTTGCCTAATTATTACGCATTCAACCTAGACGGTTCTGTTGTTGAAGGTTTTCCAAAAAAAATAGCTGATTTTGGTCTTGGTAATGGAGCGCCCATAGGGGACTTAGATGATGATGGAGATAATGAATTGATATTATATACTTGGAGCGGGAATATATATGTATGGGATTTACCAGGAAAGTCAGGGAATGACAAATGGTCTATGTTCCAGCATGATCCGCAGCATACTGGCTTGTATCCGTTAAATCTATTACTCGATCAAGATAAAGACGGTATCCCGGACACTCTGGACAATTGTCCTGCTATAGCCAACTCAGACCAGAAAGATTCTTATCCGCCTCTAGGAAATAGAATTGGCAATGCCTGTGATTGTGAAGCAGATTTTGATTGTAACGGTGATGTTGGTATCGCTGATACACAAAAATTCCTGCGAGATTTTGGGCGAAATAAATACAACAGACCTTGCACTAATATCAGTCCTTGTTACGGGGATTTTGATTGCGATGGTGACGTTGATGCAGATGATACCAGGATATTTACTGAAGATTCGGGTCGGAACAAATACAACAGACCTTGTCCTGCTTGCGTATTAGTAGGAAATTGGTGTGTATATTAAATATGAATTTAAATCAACTGACAATTATTCAAGCCCATCAGGGCTTAATAAAGAAAGAATTTACTTCTCAAGAGCTGACTGAAGCAGTATTTGATGCTATAAAAAAAAAGGATAAAGACATTCATGCATATTTGACCATAACCCAAGATTCGGCTTTAAAACAGGCAAAAAAAGCTGACCTGAAAATTAAATCAGGAGAAGAAATCGGAATTTTAGAAGGTATACCAGTTGCTATCAAAGATAATATTTTAGTCAAAGGTGTAAAATGCACTGCTGCTTCAAAAATTTTAGCTAATTATATCGCGTCTTATGACGCAACGGTAGTAAAAAAATTAAAAGCTGCTGGCGCTATTATAATAGGCAAGACTAATTTGGATGAATTTGCCATGGGTTCATCCACCGAAAATTCCGCTTTCGGCCCGACTAAAAATCCCAATGATTTGAAACGGGTGCCAGGCGGCTCATCCGGCGGTTCTGCCGCGGCAGTAAAGGCAGACGAATGTATTTATGCTTTGGGTTCGGACACTGGCGGTTCAATCCGCCAGCCAGCTTCTTTTTGCGGGGTGGTTGGTCTAAAGCCGACTTACGGCGCAGTTTCCCGCTATGGGCTGATGGCCATGGCATCGTCTTTGGACCAGATCGGACCCATAACTAAAACAGTAGAGGATTGTCAGATAGTTTTTGAAGCGATTAAGGGACAGGATGGATTTGATTCTACTTCTTTAGATGTCCCTTCAATCGCTCGCAATGACAAAATAAAAAGCTTAAGAATCGGCTTGCCCAAAGAATATTTTATTAAAGGTTTAGATCCAGAAGTAGAAAAAATAATTAGAAAAGCTATTTCTTTTTATCAAAAACAAGGAGCGGAAATAACAGAAGTAAGCTTGCCGCATGCAGAATATGCCTTGGCTTGCTATTATATAATTATGCCCTCAGAAGTTTCAGCTAACTTGGCTCGTTATGACGGCATTAAGTACGGACTTTGCGAGCATGGCGAGAACTTATTGGATGTTTATTTAAAATCGCGGCAAAGGGGTTTTGGCGACGAAGCGCGGCGCCGGATAATGCTGGGAACTTATACTTTATCAGCCGGCTATTATGACGCTTATTATTTAAAGGCCCAGAAAGTCAGGTCTTTAATCAAGCAGGATTTCGATCGCGCTTTTGAAAAAGTAGATGTTATAATGGCGCCAGTAGCTCCCACGCCTGCTTTTAAATTAGGCGAAAAAACAGCTGACCCGCTTCAGATGTATCTTTCAGATATTTATACTATTTCTATTAATTTAGCTGGTTTGCCGGCAGTTTCTATACCTTGCGGGAAAATGGGCGATTTGCCAGTCGGTCTGCAGATTATCGGCGATTATTTTGACGATGAGAAAATACTGGCAATAGCAGGCCTATAAAATTTATGGATTTATTTGAAAAATTTTCTCAATTTTTAAATTCCGGGCAATGGCTGAATTTTATTTTTTGGCTGAAAATAATATCTTTTATAATAAGTTTGTTTCTTTTTACGATTTTAATAATTCTGCTATTTAAAATGCGGGCCAGGATTAGAAGCTCTTTGGATATTGTGTCAGAAAGCATAGGTGCTCCAGTTTTGCCGAAGATGAAAACGACAAAAAAATGGGAAAAACTTTTAAAGCAGGTAGAGACCGGCGATGAAAACGCTTATAAATTAGCAGTTATCGAGGCTGATAAGACTTTTGATGATATGCTTAAAAAAATAGGTTATCAGGGAAAAGATATGGGCGAGAGAATGAAGCAGATCAAACCAGGCCAGATGGCAAACATTGACGAGCTATGGCAGGCGCATAGAACGCGCAATAATATCGTTCATGATCCTGATTTTAAAATAACGCGCTCTCAAGCAGAAAAAGCCGTTAAAACATACGAAAAAATCTTAAAAGAGCTGCAAGTTTTATGAAAAATCGAGTTTTTATTATTCATGATTGGGACAGCAGCCCTGAAGAAGCCTGGTATCTTTGGTTAAAAAGAGAATTAGAGAAAAAAGATTTTGAAGTAGATGTGCCGGAAATGCCCAATACTGCTTTTCCAGATCTTATAACATGGATATCTCATTTGATTCAAATAATAGTTGATCCTAATCAGCAGACTTTTTTTGTCGGCCATGGCTTGGGTTGCGCCGCGATTTTGCGATATTTGGAAAAAATGCCCTTGGGAGTAAAAGTTGGCGGAGTAATTTTGGTAGCTGGTTATCTGGAATCATTGGGCCTAGGTCCTGAAGAGAATTTTTTTAAAGAGCCGTTTAATTTTTCCAAAATAAAATCTCATTGCCATAAATTTATCGCTATTTGTTCGGACGATGATCCGATGGTGCCTTTAAGAAGCGGGCGGGAAATTGAAAAAAAACTTGGCGCTAATTTAATTACTGAGCAGGGCTTGAAACATTTTGACGAAAGCGAAAAAGTCATCAAGCTGCCAATAGCGCTTAACAGCATTTTAGAAATAGCAAGATAGTAAAATAATATAAATAAAAAAAGCTCTTATAAAGAGCTTTTTAATTTTATTTTTAAAGCAAAAATAGGGGAGCTAATGCTAAAGTCAAAGTGGAAAGAAGTTTTATCAGCACATGCAGAGAAGGACCTGCTGTGTCTTTGAAGGGATCTCCGACTGTGTCGCCGATAACCGCTGCTTTATGAGCAAAGGAGCCTTTGCCGCCGAAATTTCCGGCTTCAATGAATTTCTTGGCATTATCCCAAGAGCCGCCGCCGTTGTTTAAAACCAGAGCCATAACTATGCCGGCAATAGTGCCGACTATCAGAGTGGCGCCGACTGCTTCAGCGCCCAGCAGAAATCCAACCGCGGTCGGCACAATAATAGCGGTAATGCCGGGTAAGACCATTTCTTTTAAAGCGCCGCGGGTGCAAATATCCACTGAACGGGCATAATCTGGTTTTTCTGTGCCAGCCATAATGCCTGGTTTTTCTTTAAATTGGTCGCGCGCATCATTGATTATATAGCAGGCAGCTCTGCCTACAGTCCGGATAGCAAAAGAGGAAAAAACAAAAATTAAAGCAGCGCCGATAAGTCCGCCAATAAAAACAATCGGTTTGGCTAAATCAATGCTTGAAAGATGCGCTACTTTAAAATAAGCGGAAAAAAGCAAAAAAGCAGCCAAAGCAGCTGAGCCGGCCGCATAGCCTTTGGTCAGGGCTTTAGTGGTGTTGCCTACAGAATCCAAGCGATCGGTTTTTTTCCTGATATCTTCTGAGCAGTGCGATATTTCCACAATTCCTCCGGCATTATCACAAATCGGGCCAAAAGTATCCATGGCTAAAATATAAGCGGCTGTGGTTAGCATGCCCATAGTAGCCATAGCTGTGCCGTAAAGTCCGCCGTTTTCCAAGCCCGAATTTTTACCCAAAAGATAAGCGCCATAAATTGCTAAAGAAATAGTCAGTACAGGCAGGCCAGCGCTTTCCAAACCAGCGGCAAATCCAGAAATAATATTGGTGGCAGGACCGGTCTGAGAAGCGCGGGCAATTTCTTTTACCGGCCTAAAGCGATATTCAGTATAGTATTGGGTAATATAAACAAAAGCAAAACTGCAGGCAATGCCAATTAGGCCAGTCAGAAAAAACCAGAGCCAATATTGTGATAGCAATAGGTAAGTAGCCAACCAAAAACCAATAACAGCTAAAATAGTAGTAATAAAATAGCCGCGGTTAAGTCCCTTCATCGGATCTTCGTTTTCTTTAATGCTGACAGTCATTATTCCGATGATTGAAGCAATTAATCCAAAAGCCCGGGCAACTAAAGGAAAAACAATGCCATTAAGCCCAAAAGCAGGAAAAAGCGCAATGCCTAAAACCATGGCGCCGATATTTTCCGCAGCAGTAGATTCAAAAAGATCAGCGCCGCGGCCAGCACAGTCGCCGACATTGTCTCCTACCAAGTCCGCTATCACAGCTGGGTTGCGCGGGTCGTCTTCTGGAATGCCAGATTCAACTTTGCCCACTAAATCAGCTCCCACATCAGCGGCTTTGGTAAAAATACCGCCGCCCAGCTGGGCAAACAAGGCGACAAAAGAAGCGCCAAAGCCAAAGCCGACAATCAACAGCGGCACTGTTTGGGGATTATCAAGTCCGCCGTATAAATAAAAAATTCCAGCTACGCCTAAAAGCGAAAGCGCTACTACCGAGATTCCGGAAACAGCTCCTCCGCGAAGAGAAACTTTTAAAGCTTGGTTCAAGCTTTTTCCTACCACTGCGGCGGTACGCAAGTTAGCTCTAACAGAAATATGCATGCCGATAAAACCAGACAGGGCAGAACAGGTCGCGCCTAATAAAAAAGCCAGCGCTGTATGCCAGCCATAGGAAAAATTGCCAGTTAGAAAGTAAATTAAGAAAATTACCGCAGCCAAAATCAGAGTAAAAACAGTGATAGTAGTGTACTGTCTTTTTAGAAAAGCCATTGCTCCTTGCCTGATAGCAGCGGCAATCTCCTGCATCTGGGAGGTGCCGGTGTCTTGTTTCAAAACATAGCTTGCCAAAAGAGCGGCCACTGCCAGCCCCAAAACACTAATCGCAAAAACAATAACAAGCATAAATTTTTTTGATTTAATTTATCTTATTTTTATTTTAACAAATTTTTCTTTAACTGGCAATTTGTCAGCGGGATGAAGTAAAGATTACCCGAGCCGGGCCATTGGCTTTTTTGGTAGAGAAATCAAAGTCGTGGATGCTGTTTAGAAAAAGCTCATAGTCATATCTATGGCTGGCGCCTTGCTTGATATCTCCGGTGTCATTGACAATAAATTCATTGGTTTTGTCATCGTAGCCTATGACTACCAGCATATGATAATAACTGCCGCTGCGCAAAAAGGGGATATTGGGATTTTTTAGATTATAACCATAAAGAGGCGTTATCACCGGATGAGAAGCCAATAGTTCTTTTTTAATATCCTCTAAAGTCGGTTTTTCTTTTATAATTGCCTTAAAAGAAGTAGCAGTATTTATAATTTCAAGCATCCGGGCTGTGTCAGCGTCGTGGTTTGTGCCATAAAGCTGGTCTTGCTTATCAAAAAGCGTTTGCATATATGCTTCTGCTTCTTTGATGCTGACTTGGGTTTTGCCCTGATAATACATCTCTACCATGGCAATAGACGCTTCTTCGCAGGCGTTTTTCCAAGGGCCAGTCCAGTTATTTGACGGCGCTTCGTTGATATACGGCACTGTTAATAAAACCTGGCTGGGCAGTTTCTCTTGCGGCGCTTCTGGCAGAATATTTTCTTCTGGCTTTATAAAAGAGTTGTCTGTTTCTTCTGTGCTTATAATTATCGGCTGCGGCTGATTGTCTTTTTTAATATCCATAATAAAAAAACCAAGTCCAATTAAAATCAAAAATAAAAAACCACCAATCAAAATTTTAATTTTAATACAACCAGTCATATTATTTATCAGTTTTATTTAATCATAATATAAGCAATATTAGCAAATAAAAAAAAGGTCCGCCTAAGGCGGGCCACCGCACCAATTCTAAAGATAAAATACATGTTTCATTAATGAAAGGCGAAGCCGTTTCGCTTTTTACTCAAAGCAATAAAAAGTAAATCTCTGGAATTGGTGTGGTGGCGGGGACGATGGGATTTGAACCCACGGTCTCTCCGATGACTATCGGAGCGTTCTAAACCGGGCTGAATTTGCATTGTTGCGGGGACGATGGGATTTGAACCCACGGTCTCTCCGATGACTATCGGAGCGTTCTAAACCGGGCTGAATTTGCATTGTTGCGGGGACGATGGGATTTGAACCCACGACCTTCTGCGTGACAAGCAGACGTTCTAGACCGGGCTGAACTACGTCCCCACGTGTTTGCTTTCTATTAAAATTTCAATGTATTTTCTACTTTTTTTATTCTTGATTTCTTTTTCCCTTTTTACTGCTTCTTTTCTTGTTTTAAAAACTTCTGTATATACCAATTTCCAAGGTAATTTATTTTTTGTATATTTACTTCTGCCAGAATTATGTCTTTTTAATCTATCTTCAATATTGTTTGTTTGGCCAACATAATAACTATTATTTTTCTGACTTTGAATAATGTAAATATAATATCCCATAAAATACTATATTAAACCCACGGCCTCCCCGATGGCAATCGGGGCGTTCTAGACCGGGCTGAACTACGTCCCCAAAATATTATTTCTTTATTAGAGATTCAATATACTTTTTGCTTTTTTTATTCTTAATCTCTCTTTATTATTTGTTTGGCCAACATAATAACTATTATTTTTCTGACTGTGGATAATATAAATATAATATTTCATAAAATACTATATTGAACCCACGACCTCCCCGATGGCAATCGGGGCGTTCTAGACCGGGCTGAACTACGTCCCCATTTTTGTACCGGCGAGTGGATTCGAACCACTGACCTCGGGCTTATGAGTCCCACGCTCTAACCAACTGAGCTACGCCGGCGCGAATTTTGTTTCCGACATTTCGTCGGGATTACAAAATTCAGCGGTCGCCTTAGGCGATCAGCCCGCCAGAGGCGGGCACTGATTTTTGTATCAAAAATAAATTTTTGACAAAAATCGTGTTGCGGGGGTCGGATTCGAACCGACAACCTCGAGGTTCATCTGTATTAACCATCTGTTGCCAGATGGATTGGACTATACCATCTGCTTGTATTTTGCAAGCAGTTCCCATTATAGTCTCTGAACCTTCCTCGGCTGATTAAAGCCGGGCTTGGCTGCTGATTGTCCGATAAATACTTTATCGGAGTTTCCAGCAATTTCGGGAATTTTTCCGCTGAATATTTCTATTCAGGGCCACAAGTTGTTTATGGGCCTCGCGAGCTTCCATTGCTCCACCCCGCTATTTGTTTATTATAACAGAATAATTCTATAATGCAAGGTCTTGTTTTTAATATAAAAAAAGAGTAAAATAGAAGCAGCAATTAAATGCTATTTTATTTATGCAAGAGCTCAAACAGAAAGCTATTTTTGATATTGACCAGGCAAAAACTATAAAGGATTTAGAGAATATTTATCGCAAATATTTAGGCCGAAAAGGGGATTTAACGGCTGTTTTTAAGTCTTTAAAAAAACTATCAGAGAAAGAACGCAAAGAACAAGGTCATTTAGCAAATAAGCTAAAGCAAGAAATAGAACAAGCTCTTAAAGAAAAAGAAGAAAAGTTGCAGCGGACAAGTTCTGATGTGTCTGATCAGTGGATTGATGTGACAGCGCCGGGGCAAATCCCGCAACAGGGGCATATTCATCCTATCAGCCAGCTGCGCAGAAAAATTGAAGAGATTTTTCAATCAATGGGTTTTTCAGTGGTTGAAGGACCGGAAGTAGAAACCGAGTATTATAATTTTGACGCTTTAAATATTCCTAAGGATCACCCAGCCAGAGATAAGTGGGATACGCTTTGGATAAAATCAAAACTGCTTTTACGCACTCATACTTCGCCTGTGCAGATTCATTATATGGAAACTCATCAGCCGCCTTTGCGCATTATCTCTCCGGGACGGTGTTTCAGATATGAGGCCACTGACGCTACTCACGATATCCAATTTCATCAGATAGAAGGATTAATGGTAGATAAAAATATTTCCGTGGCCAATTTTAAAGGCGTGCTTGGAGAATTTTTCAAAAGATTCTTAGGCCCGGACACAGAGGTCCGTCTGCGCCACAGTTATTTTCCTTTTACTGAACCGAGTTTTGAAGTTGACATCAAAAGAGGCGATTCAAATTGGCTGGAGTTGATGGGCGCTGGCATGGTCCATCCTAATGTTTTTAAATCAGCAAAATTAAGTCCTGATTTACAGGGCTTTGCTTTTGGCATGGGCTTAGAAAGGTTGGCGATGATTATTCACAAAATAGATGATATTCGCTTATTTAGTTCAGGCGATCTTCGTTTTCTAAAGCAATTTTAACCCTTCGATAAACTCAGGGTATATTTATGAAGTTCAGTTATAACTGGCTACAAGAATTTTTAGAACAAAAATTGCCAGCGGCTCAAGAATTAGCCGGGATTTTGACTATGCATTCGTTTGAGGTGGAAAGCGTCAGCCAAGCAGGCTCTGACTGGGTTTTAGATATAGATATCTTGCCTAATCGGGCAGATTGTTTTTCTCATTTGGGGCTTTCAAGAGAAATTGCCGCAGTACTGGGCATTAAAGTAAAAGAATTGGATTATAAATTGCAGGAAGATAAAGCGCAGAAAATAAAAGATTTATTAAAGATAGAAATTAAAGCCAAAGACTTGTGTTTAAGATATTGCGCTCGGATGATTTTGAATGTTAAAGTCGGGCCTTCGCCTCAAGATATCCAAAAAAAATTAGAAGCAGCAGGCATCAGGGTTATAAACAATATAGTAGATGCGACTAATTATGTGATGCTGGAGCTAGGGCAACCGCTGCATGCTTTTGATGCTGATAGATTAGAACAAAAACATATTATAGTCAGAAGAGCTTATGATCAAGAAAAATTTGTTAGTTTAGATAATAAAGAACTTAAGCTAACTGCTGATATGCTGGTTATCTCTGATAAAAATCAGGCTATTGCTTTGGCAGGAATAATGGGCGGGCAGAACACTGAAGTATTAGATTCAACTAAAAATATTATTTTAGAATCAGCGAATTTTGACGCTAAAACTATACGGCTGGCAGCCAAACAGCTGGATTTGCACACTGAATCATCAGATCGTTTTGAACACGGTCTCGATCCCAACATGGCTGAAATAGCAATTGACCGGGCAGCTTATTTAATCCAGCAATGGGCAGGCGGGCAAGTTGTCTCTGGATTAACTGATTTTTATCCTAAAAAAATAGCTACAAAAAAAATTAAATTAGAGATCAGTAAAGTAGAAAGTTTATTAGGCATTAAAGTGCCGCTTGAAAATATAAAACATATTTTAATAAATTCTGGTTTTAAGATTAAAGGCACAGTTAAGCAATTAGAAGTTACAGTGCCGACTTATCGCCAAGATATAACTCTGTTGCAGGATTTGATAGAAGAAATAGGCCGCATTTACGGCTATGATAAAGTTGAAGCCATGCTTCCGCAAGCTACGCTGGTGCCGCCGTATTTTAACGAAGATTTGCTTTATGAAAACAGAATCAGAGAAACTTTGACTGGCTATGGATTTAGCGAAGTATACAACTATTCTTTTTTAAGCCATCAGGCTTTAAGCACTTGCCAGCAAGAGGCAGCAGAGCTGGAAAATCCGGTCAGCCAGGATCAAAAATATCTGCGGCCTTGCTTGATTGTAAATCTATTAAAAAACGTCAAAGACAATTTAAGATTCTTTAGCGATATCAGATTATTTGAAATCGGCCGGGTTTTTGAAACGGTTTCTTGTCATCCTGAGTCCCGACGAATAGTCGGGACGAAGGATCCCGTGGAAAAAGGACGGGATTCTTCGCCTTCGGCTCAGAATGACATTTTAGAGAAGAAAAAATTGGCAGGTGTATTAGTTTTAGATAATTCGTCATCTGACAAAACAAAAAATCAGGCCCAGGAATTTTATATGCTTAAAGGCGTATTAGACGCTTTATTAAATAAAATAAGAATATCTGATATCTGGTATGATGACCAAATCAGCTATCAGCCTATAGGTTTTAGTTTGGGGCTTTTTCATCCTGTCAGAAGAGCGGAAATAAAAGTAGGCGATCAATTAATAGGCTATCTCGGCAAAGTCAAAGAGAATATATTAGAGTCAATGGGCATTGAAAAAAAAGTGGCGGTTTTTGAAATTGATTTTGATCAGGTGGCAAAACTAGCCACCGAAGAAAATATTTATTTAACGCCTTCCAAATATCCGTCTCTTGTAAGAGATATCGCGGTTTTGGTTGAGCCTGAGACCAAAGTTGACCAAGTTTTAAACATAATTGAAACAGCAGGCGGAGCAATTTTAGCGGATGTTGACCTTTTTGATATATATGAAGGTGAACAGATTCCAGAGGGCGAAAAGAATCTGGCCTTTCATTTGATTTATCAGGCCGAAGACCGCACCTTAACCGAAGAAGAAGCCGACCAAATCCACCAAAAAATCATCTCAGCCTTAGAAGAAGAGGGTTGGGAAGTGAGGAAGTAAATTTATGAAAAAAATTAATTTTAAAATAATAATAATTTCCATTATTATTTTGCTGGCATGTGTTATTTTTGTCGGTATATTATTGATTACGACAACACGAAAGCAGCCAGCATATGATCTAGGAATCAAAACAAATATGAATAGTCTAAGGATTATAGCAGAACTGATTTGGGATGCAAATGATAAAAGCTACGAGTCTTTGTGCGCTAACGGGGCTTTAAATATAGACCAAAAGAATATAGGACTTAATATAGTAGAAATAGACAAAGATATTAAAGAAAGTAATAAAGATAAAGCTATTATTTGTTATTCAAGAAAATCATCTTATTGCATGCAGACTTTATTAAGACATTTTAATGAAAATTGGTGTGTAGACAGCAATGGCTATGCGGGCACGGAAGCTTATTGCGATAATATAAATTATAGCTGTCAAAAATAAATCACCCAAAACCTTAGAATAAGAGGATTGGGAGGTGAAAAGGTAAATTTATGAAAAAAATTAATTTTAAAATAATAATAATTTCCATTATTATTTTATTTATTTTGGTTTTTATCACTATTATTTCTGTTACAGTCGAAGTTACACCAACAGATAAAGTTTATAGTGCACAAGTTAAAGGAGATATGAGTAATTTAAGGAATATAGCAGAAATGATTTGGGACGCAAATGATAAAAGCTACGAGTCTTTGTGCGCTAACGGGGCTTTAAATATAGACCAAAAGAATATAGGACTTAATATAGTAGAAATAGACAAAGATATTAAAGAAAGTAATAAAGATAAAGCTATTATTTGTTATTCAAGAAAATCATCTTATTGCATACAGACTTTATTAAGACATTCTAATGAAAATTGGTGCGTAGACAGCAATGGCTATGCGGGCACGGAAGCTTATTGCGATAATATAAATTATAGCTGTCAAAAATAAATGGAAGAAAATAAAGCAGACAATAAAAACAATAATTCATATCAGGCTAAGGATATTTATGTGCTGGAAGGATTAGAGCCGGTCAGAAAAAGACCGGGTATGTATATTGGTTCGACCGGCAACGAGGGCTTGCATCATTTGATCTGGGAAGTGGTGGACAATTCGCTAGACGAATATATGGCTGGTTTTGGCAATATCATAGAAGTAGTGCTTTTGCCCAATAACCGGGTAAAAATTTCTGACAATGGCCGGGGCATTCCGGTTGACAAGCATCCCCAGACTAAAGTTTCAGCTTTGGAAACAGTGATGACTACTTTGCACGCGGGCGCCAAATTCGGCGGCCAGTCGTATAAGATTGCCGGCGGTTTGCACGGAGTGGGCGTTTCGGTTGTCTGCGCTTTGTCGCAATGGATGCGGGCTGAAGTTTGCCGCGACGGCGCTTTGCATGTTCAGGAATATATTCGCGGCAAGGTTCAGGCGCCGGTAAAAAAAGAAGGCAAATGCCAGCAAACAGGCACTGCGGTTATTTTTGACCCTGACCCCCAAATTTTCAAAGACATTGATTTTAAATGGTCAAGAATTCTGCATCATTTAAGGCAGCAGGCATATTTAACCAAAGGCATAAGAATAAATATCAAAGACCAAAGAGGTAAAACAGAGCGCGCTTATAGTTTCTATTTTGAAGGCGGCATTGTTTCTTATGTCAGATATTTAAATCAAGATCAGACAGCCAAGCACGAAAATATTTTTTATGTCAATCGCGAGCATGAGGGTTTGGCAGTAGAAGCTGCTCTGCAATATACAGATGATATATCCGGCTATGAAGAGGGTTTTGCCAATAATATTCACACAGGCGAGGGCGGCATGCATTTGACTGGATTTCGTACTGCCTTGACCCGGACTTTGAATAATTACGCCATAAAAAACGGCTATTTAAAAAATTCTGATGAAAAATTATCTGGTGATGATGTGCGGGAAGGGCTGACAGCAGTAGTGAGCGTAAAATTAAGAGAACCGCAGTTTGAAGGCCAGACCAAAGCGCGTTTAGGCAATCCTGAAGCCAGGACCGCGGTTGACGCGGTGCTTTCCGACGCTTTGGAAGAATTTCTGGAAAAAAATCCGGGCGATGCCAGAACAATAATGGATAAGGTAATTGTGGCGGCTAAAGCGCGGCAAGCAGCCAAAGCAGCCCGCGATACAGTTATCCGCAAAAGCGCTTTGGAGGGCATTACTTTGCCTGGCAAATTAGCAGATTGCTCTTCCAAAAATCCCGAAGAATCAGAATTGTATATAGTGGAAGGCGATTCAGCCGGAGGTTCAGCAAAACAGGGACGAGACCGGAAATTTCAGGCGATTTTGCCTTTGCGCGGCAAGATTTTAAATGTGGAAAAAGCGCGTTTGGATAAAGCGCTAGCTTCCAAAGAAATTCGTTCTTTGGTCATTGCCTTGGGCACAGCCATTGCTGATGATTTTAATATTTCAAAATTAAGATACCATCGGGTTATTATTATGACTGATGCTGATGTGGACGGCGCTCATATCAGAACTTTGCTTTTAACTTTATTTTATCGGCATTTGCCAGTTATTATTGAAAATGGTTATTTATACATAGCCCAGCCGCCGCTGTATCGTTTGCAAAAAGCTAAAAAATTTGAATATGCTTACACTGATGCTGACAGAGAAAAGATTTATAAAGAAATGGGAAGCGAAGGAGTAAATATCCAGCGCTACAAAGGCTTAGGAGAAATGAATCCTCTGCAGCTTTGGGAGACCACCATGAATCCTGAAAATCGGACTATGCTGCAAGTGACTATTGAGGACGCTAAAGAAGCAGACCGGATTTTTAATATTTTGATGGGCGACGAAGTAGCCCCGCGCAGAAAATTCATCCAAACCCATGCCAAGAATGTAAAAAACCTTGACATTTAAACAGGGGTTGGGCTAATATGTAAATAGACAGCCCCCAGCGGGCTTTTTAAAATACAGCATATAATAATGAATCTAAAGAATCTTCCGCAAAAATTAATAACTTTTTTGAAAGAGACCTATGTTGAGCTTAAGAGGGTGACCTGGCCGACCAGGGCTTTGACCATTAGATACACATTAATTGTGATTGGTTTTTCTTTGGCAGTGGCTGCTTTTTTAGGGGGTTTGGATTATTTATTTTCATGGCTTTTGAAGAAGTTTATATTATAGTTATTAATTAGCATGCCTAAACAAGTACAACAAGGGAAAAATTGGTACGTGCTTCATACCTATTCCGGATACGAAGAAGCTGTGGCGCGCAATTTAAAGCAGCGTATTGAATCTATGGGCATGGATGACAAGATTTTTAATGTGCTGGTGCCGACTGAAAAAAAGATAAAAATCAAAGGCGGCAAGCGCCATGTGGTAGAGGAAAAAATTTATCCGGGCTATGTGCTGGTAGAAATGATTGTGACGGATGATTCCTGGTATGTGGTGCGAAATACGCCCAGAGTAACTGGTTTTATTGGCGCAGGCACAGTGCCGACTTCTATATCTTCAGATGAGATAAAAAATTTGCAGAAGCGAATGGGCGTGGAAGAGCCCAAGTATAAAATTGATGTTCGTGTCGGCGACCCGGTAAAAATTGTGGACGGCCCGTTTAAGGATTTTGACGGCAAAGTGGACGAAATAGACGAACAAAGAGGCAGAGTAAAAGTGCTGGTTTCTATGTTCGGCCGCGAGACTCCCGTTGAATTAGATTTTCTCCAAATCAAAAAATTATAAATTTATGCCAAAAGCAATCAAAACAATTATTAAATTACAGCTGCCTGCCGGACAGGCAAATCCCGCGCCGCCAGTCGGCCCTGCTTTAGGCCAGCATGGTTTGAATATTCAGGACTTCTGCACCCGTTTTAACGATGCTACTAAAGATAAAACAGGAGAAATAATTCCAGCGGAAATTACTATCTATGAAGACAGGACTTTTTCTTTTGTTTTAAAAACTCCGCCTGCCGCTTATCTTTTAAAAAAAGCAGCTGGCATAGATAAAGGTTCGGGCCAGCCCAATCGCAGCAAAGTGGGCAAGGTTTCAAAAGACCAGATAAAAGAAATAGCAAAAAAGAAATTAGAAGATTTAAACGCTTATGATGTTGATCAGGCCTCAAAAATAATTGAAGGCACAGCCCGCAGTATGGGTATTGAAGTTAAAAAATAGCATCTGAAGGGATGCTATTTTTTGTTCTTTGACAATGGAATATATAATTAGATAAAATAAAGGAGAAATAATATGAATAGACCAAACTGGGATCAATATTTTATGGATATTTGCGATAAAGTGGCTGAACGGGGAACTTGCGACCGCGGCAAAAGCGGGGCTTTGATTGTCAGAGACAAGCAAATTTTAACCACTGGCTATGTCGGTTCATCTCCCGGAGATGATCATTGCGATGATGTCGGGCATATGATGCAGGATGTGATTGATGAAGCGGGAAATAAATCAAAGCATTGTGTCCGGACTATCCACGCAGAAGAAAACGCGATTTTACAAGCAGCTAAAATTGGCATCAGTTTAGAAGGCGGTACAATTTATTGCAAAATGGCGCCTTGTTATAGATGCGCTCGGATGATTAGCCGGGTGGGCATAAAAAGAGTAGTAGCAAAAAAAAGATATCACGCTGATAAATTATCAGTTAAGCTCTTTAAAAAAGCAGGAATTAAACTGGATGTATGGGATAAAAAAATAGAAAAATATCCAAACCAGTAAATTTTTTAGAGAAGGAGGTTTATTATGATAGAGATTTTTGAAGGGGATATCGGTACTACTTATAAGGCTGAAATAAAAGATGATGAAGAAAAGGAAATGCGAATTGTCCCTAGTTTGGTTACTAGTAAGAAGTTTGATGAATTTCTACAAGGAGTGATTTATAATTACGGTAATCACCGGGGTCAAGTTAATCTATCTAAGACGGTTTCAATGGACGGATTGGTGATTGTGGCACAACAAGAAGATTGTAATCAGATTAAAGCATTGGTTGACAGTCTGTCTGATGATGAAAATGACAAATATGATCCTTTTAATAAAGAACGGAAGCAAAGAATTTTACTTCATCTAATTACATGCTCAAACGATTTCTGCTTCGCAAAAAAAATGTTAAAATTTGCTGTGAAAAAACAATAGAGATTTAAAAAATAAATTTATACTAAGCCCATTATCCCCACATCAAAATCTCAATTTTTGGTGTGGGGGTTTATTTTTTCAAAAATTTGTTATAAGATAATTGTTATATTGAGCAGATGATGTGAAATTTATTGGTTAAAGATAGCTATTATTGCCTGAGTAAGGTCCCGACGCAGTCGGGACCGCATCGAAGGCAAAAGATTTATCCTGAGCTGTTTATCGAAAGACCCTTCAACTTCGCTTGCTACGCTCGCTTCGCTCAGGGAATAAGCTAAATGAATTTCATATTACATGTTATGTTGAACAAAACAGACCCTCAAATAGCAAAATTAATAAAACAGGAAGAAAGCCGGCAGCTTAACGGTCTGAATTTGATTGCCTCGGAAAATTATCCGTCTGAAGCAGTTAGAGAAGCGACTGCTAGTTTATTAACTACAAAGTATGCTGAAGGTTATCCAGGTCGGCGCTATTATTCAGGCATGGAATTTATTGACCAGATTGAAAAGCTGGCCATAGAGCGGGCAAAAAAATTATTTAAAGCCCAGTATGCCAATGTTCAGCCGCATTCAGGATCGCAAGCAAATCAAGCAGTTTATCAGGCGCTTTTAAAACCAGGTGATAGAGTACTTTCTATGCGGCGCGATTGCGGGGGGCATCTGACTCATGGCACAGCCATAAATTTTTCTGGCCAGACCTACAAGTTTTATTTTTACGGCGTTGATAAAAGAACAGGATTGATTGATTTTAAACAAGTAGCTAGCTTAGCAAAAAAATTCAAGCCCAAGATGATTGTTTGCGGCGCCAGCGCATATCCGCGCCAGATTGATTTTGCCAAGTTTTCCCAGATTGCCAAAAAGGTCAAAGCAATACTTGTGGCAGATGTGGCTCATATTGCTGGATTTATTGTAGCTGGCCAGCATAGCCAGCCTTTTCCGTATTGTGATGTAGTGACTACCACAACTCATAAAACTCTAGCCGGGCCAAGAGGCGGCTTGATTTTAGCTAAAAAACAATTCGGACCGGCAATTGACAAAGCGGTTTTTCCCGGTTTGCAAGGCGGGCCTTTTATGCACATTATTGCCGCCAAAGCAGTTTGTTTTAAAGAAGCCCAAACTCCGGCTTTTAAAAAATACGCCAAGCAAATTATTAAAAACACCAAAGCTTTAGCTGAAAGCTTAAAACAAGAGGGACTTAAACTTGTATCTAACGGCTCTGATAATCATCTGGTTTTAATTGATTTAAGCCGAGCTGGTATTAGCGGCAAACAAGCCCAAGATTTTTTAGAGCAGGCAAATATTTTTACCAATAAAAACTCTATTCCTTATGACAGGCGGCCAGCCGCAGACCCGTCAGGCCTTCGTTTGGGCGCGCCAGCCCTGACCTCTAGAGGATTTAAAGAAAAAGATTTTAAAATTATCGGCCAGCTGGTCGCGGATTTATTGAAAAACAAAGATGACAAAAAAGTTATTATAAAAACCAGAAAAACTGTCCAGAGATTGACAAATAATAGAAAAATAATATAGTATTTATAAAAAGCACTTTAATAAAATCATAAAAAAAGGAGGATACAAGATGAAAGAAAAAAGGCTAAGAACAGGTTTTTTACTTTGCGGCCTGGCTATTTTTTTGTCAGGTTTTTCCAGCTGTAATTGTTATTTTCCTCAGGCAAATTTTTCTGCAAATCCCCGGCAGGGACCAGCTCCCTTAGAAGTTCAATTTAAAGACGAGTCTGTCTCTTCTTGTGAAATTATCTGCTGGAATTGGGACTTTGGCGATGGTCTAACTTCTGACCAGCCTGATCCAGTTCATACTTATTATAATATAGGCAGATATGATGTAAGCTTGACTATTAAGACAGAATACGGCGCCTCTAGAAGAGCTCATCCTGATTATATCAGAGTATCTGACGAGATAATTGTTACTACCACCACTTCAGTTTCTCCAGACAAAGAAGCTTTATCTTTAGAGGCTTTGGGCAATTTTCAGTTTTTATTAAAAGTCAATTTAGCAAATTATTCGCAGATTGGCATTGATCAGGCATCTGTGATTGGCTGGTTAGGGGATTGGAATAATCTGATTCCTATGGCAAAAAGCGGCAAATCTGGCTGGGCTGAAGTAATTTTACTTGCTCCTGATAGAGGCGTTTATAGTTTTTGTGTCTGCAGCAGATCAAAAGACCAGTGGCTTTGGCTGAATTTGATTGATCATGGTTTAGTAGCGCCTAATATTTGGATAAATCCTAATGCTGATTCAAATGAAAAAGTCTTGGCTTTTATTGTAGAAGATGAAGATAGCTTTAACTATTTATCAGGTCCGATAAACATCACTACCACTATTTCCGCGACCACTACCACAGTTAAAGAAGAAGCATTAAAGCTGGAAGCCTTGGGAAATTGGCAGTTTAGACTTCAAGCTAATTTGGCAGATTATTCGCATATTGAGATAGCTAAGGCTTGTATTGTTGGCTGGGAAGGAGATTGGGATAATTTAATATATATGGAAGCAGCTGATACAGATGGCTGGGCTGAAGCAGCGCTGAAAACAGAAAAAAATGGAGTTAAAAGTTTTTGCATCACTGATAAAGACAAAGCCCAGTGGCTTTGGATGAATTTGATAGTCCATCCTTTAGTAGCGCCAAATATCTGGATTAATCCCAATGCTCAAAATTCAGAACTGGTCTTAGCTTTTATGGCGGATTCAGCGGATAAATACCATTTTCTTTCAGGCCCAGTTTATCTTTCTACCACTACTACCTCGCAAACTGTTTCAACTTCTTCTACCACGACTAGTATCGGTATTTTAACTAGCACCACCACTACCAGCCAGCCGTCAACTTCAACAACGACTATTGATATCCGGCCAATCGCAGTTTTTTTTGAACCGCAGGAAATTGAAGCAGGAATAAATGCCCAATTTGAGATAATAATGAAAGTGACTGATATAGACGGTATTTTCGGAGTTAACGGGAGTTTGAATTTTGATCCAGCTTATTTAAAGTATATAGATTTTAAAAAAGGAGATTTGCTAGATCAGGGCTGTTCGTCTTATACAGCTATAGCTAAAGAACAAAGCAGAATTTTATTCGGCTCAACCAGACTGGGCACTAGCTGCGGCGGAGTGTCAGGCCCGGGCACAATTGTTACTTTTATTTTTCAGTCATTGGCCAGACAAGGAACTTCAGAAATATTCTGGTCCGACAATTTTTTCTGCATTTTAGATGCTCAAGAGCAGTGCAATTGGACAGATGTTGGCAGATGGGAAAAAATAGAAATTAATATAAATTAAAAATAAGTAAAATCCTCTTAAAAAAGAAAAGGGGATTTTTTATATTAAAATCTTTGCTTTTTTAAAAAAATAAGCTATGATAAACTAAGCAAATTAAATAGAACTTTTCCAATTTAATAATTGAAGTTATTAGGAGGTGTGCTATGTTAAGAAAAATATTGAGTTTGTGCGCATTGATTTTGACATTTTGGCCTTATATCGTTTTCGGCTGGGCAATGAGCTGGAATCCTAATTCAGAAGCAGATCTGGCTGGCTATCATGTTTATATCAGTACTACGTATCAGAAAGCTTTTTCAAAAAACGGCGATATCGCCAGTTTTTCAACCGGCGTTTCCAGCCAGCCCTCGGTTTGTTATGATTTTAACGATTCAGCTTATAAGGTGATTTATATAGGACTTACAGCTTATGATTTAACAGGCAATGAAAGCGAAGCAACAGTCGGATATGTTTTGCAGGGAAATATTGTCGGTGATTTTTTTGACGGAACGTCTTATACAGTTGCCCGGGTTGACGGCCAAGATTTGATCACCTTGGGTCTTTATTTTGCCAATTATACGACTCATCAGCAAATTAATTGTAGTCAATCTTTCACTATTCAGATTCCAACCCAAAAACAAAAGGCTGATTTAGACGGATCTGGTCGTATTGATGGTCGTGATTTAGGAGAATTCGGTTTGCGTTATGGCAATTATGCTAATCAATAAAGAAGGAGGTGGTAATATGAGCGATATCAAATTAAATCAGATTCAATCTTTGAAAATTACTAAAGCATTGATGAAAGAATGGACAGCTGATCAGTCGCAAATCAACATCAATTATCAGCCAGTGATGATTGTAGGCCAGAAAGAAGAAGAAAGTTTAGATTTAAATGATTTAGAAGTGCTAATCTTGGTAATTTTAGAAAAATTGCCCAAACCCAAGATTAAAAATCTGTCTCGTTTGGCCTATCATGCTTGTTTTTCTAAATTTTCCGGTCTTCGGAATTTTAGAACAAAAGCAGCTGATTATTTAGGAGTACAAAGATCAGGCTTATACCATTATGTCAACGAATTTAAAGCCAGCGGAAACTTTTTAGAAAAAATAGAAAAAAACGCTCCTTAAGTCTAATCCCTTGCCTAAAATACTAATAATTTAGTAAAATTAAGGCAAGGGATTTTTTTATGAAAAAGATATTTGTTATTTTATTTTTAATTTTTTTATCAGGTTTTATTTATCTGCAAATATCTGCGGCTCAGACAGTCGGCTTAAACTTCTCTGAGGCGGTGATTGCCAAAAATACAGATTTTTCTTTGACAGTTAGCATTAGTAATGTTGCCAATCTTTTTGGTATGGCTTTTGATTTGGATTTTGATCCTGTTTTAGTTAGTTTTGTTGGCGCTTCTGAAGGCGATTTTTTAAACTCTGGCTGTCAGACTTCGCTAATGACTGCTGAAAATCCAGCTGGCAAGCTAATTGTCGGATATACTCGCTTAGGTTCTTCTTGCGGCGGCGTATCTGGTTCCGGCGTTTTAATGACTTTAAATTTTAAAGCTAAAGACCGAACAGGCATTAATAATTTTTCTTTTTCTAATAACTTGCTTTGTCTTTTATCCGGCCAAGAGTGTAATTATGTTATTGGCAGTTGGTCTTCTGCTAATATAGAAATTATTGATCCGTTATTATTTTTATTAGTAGATTTAAATTACGATTATCAAGTTAATGCAGATGATTCAGATCTATTTAAAGCAGTTTGGGGTTCGACTTCCACTCAAGCAGATTTTAACCATGACTCTATTGTCAATACCAAAGATTTTGGTATAATGATGAGTAAATGGGGAAATTATTAATTAGTTCTTTTAATTTAAAAAAAGGAGAAGGCCATGAAAAAAATAGCGATTGTTTTATTTTTCGGTTTGTTATTTGCAAAAGGCTGTGAAGAAAATAAATGGTTAAATGTTGACAACGATGTTTTTTTTGAACCTCAAGAGATACGAACAGAAACAGACAAGGAATTCGAAGTGATCATCAAAGCTGAATCAAAATACAAGATTTACGGATTTGCCTTTGATTTGGATTACGACCCTCTGGTTTTGCAATATGTTTCAATCAAAGATGGTGATTTTTTCCCTTCAGAGTGTCATTGTTTATCATTGTCTGATAACAAGCAGCAGCCCGGAAAAGTAATCTTCGGCTATAGTTTGATAGGAGACAAATGTTTAGGCCAAGCTGGTTCAGGTACTGTTACGACATTTAAATTTAAAGCGATTGGCCAGCCGCAGATAAATTGGTTAAATTTATCAAATTGTTATTTATGCGTTATTGAAGGCGAAGACCATGCTTTTGTAAAAGCCCAATGGTCTTCAGCTTCAGTAACTATAGAATAACCCTTCGACTTTGCTCAGGGCATAAACCTTGTTGACTTTTCAGCAAGGTTTTTTTATAATTAGTCTATCTTTATGAAACTAAAAAAATTATTTATCATAATATTTATTTGTTTTGTTTGGGGCTTTTTTAGTCTGAATAATGTTTTTGCCCAGACAGTTTCTTTGGCGCCAGCCAGTCAAACTATGGCTAATAATACTGATTTTTCTGTAGCTATAAACATTAGTTCTGTTAGCAATCTATTTTATATAAATTTTGATTTGAATTTTCTTCCTTCTCTGATTAGTTTTGTTTCTGTTCAAGAAGGCAGTTTTTTAAATCAAGGATGCCAGACTTCTTTGATGGCTGAAATTGATGAACATAATGCAAGCAAATTAGTAGTTGGCTATTCAAGATTAGGCGCTGCTTGCGGCGGTGTTTCTGGTTCAGGAATTTTAATGACTTTGAATTTTAGAACTTTAGCCCAAAACGGCGTAAATAGTTTTTCTTTTGCTAATAATTCTTTATGTCTTTTATCAGAAGAGCAGTGCAATGATGTTGTCGGAACCTGGAATTCAGCCGTTGTCACTGTTGGCATCACTCCGCCTTCAGATACTACTGTGCCTTCTGTACCGACAGGTCTTTCAGCTTCCGCTGTTTCTACTTCACAAATTAATTTATCTTGGACAGTTTCGACTGACAATGTATCAGTTTCGGGTTATAGAATTTATCGCAATGGCACGCAGATTGACACTTCTAATACTAATTCTTATCAGGCCACTGGCTTGTCTGCGGCTACTTCATATAGTTTTACTGTAGCTGCTTATGATGCGGCGGGAAATGTTTCAGCTCAATCAATATCAGCATCTGCCACCACTTTATCAACCGTTGACACTACAGCGCCAACTATTTCAAATGTGGCGATTTCATCTGTTGACAGCAGTTCAGCTGCTCTAAGCTGGCAAACTAATGAATCAGCTGACAGCCAAATAGAATATGGCTTGACCGCTGCTTATGGCAGTCAGACCTCTTTGAATACTGCTTTGGTCTCTTCTCATAGCCAGACTATAACAGGACTTAGCTCAAATACCACTTATCATTATCGGGTTAAATCCCGCGATGGGGCTGGCAATTTAGCAGTTTCTGGCGATTATAATTTTAAAACATCAGTCAGTTCAGCGCCTGCGCCTTCACCAACGCCTACTCCTGCGCCAACTCCGACTCCAACCCCGACTCCAACTCCTGCGGTTTATCCAGAGGGTTCATTGATAAAATTAACCAATGATCAAAAAGTGTATCTGATTAAAGATAATAAAAAATGCTGGATCACAACAGCGGAAGTTTTTGTTGGCAATGGCTATTTATGGCAAAACATAAAAATTGCGACTCAAGCCGAATTAAATCAGTATCTGGAAGGAACGCCGTTTTCCAGCGCCGGCTCGTCTGTCAGCGCTAATGTTTTGCTGTATAAATTAAATAATTCTGATAAAGTATATGCTTTGATAAATAATAAATATCTTCATTGGATTCCCAATCCAATTGTTTTTAATCATTATCAGTATCAATGGAATAGCATTAACATAATCTCTCAAGAAAATTTTAACAAATATCAAATAGTAAAATTAATTAAAGCTATAAATGAACCGAAGATATATTATATAAAACATAATACAGGACAAAAAAAATGGATTATCAACGAAGCTGTATTTAATGCATATAATAATAAATGGTCTGATGTGATGGAGGTGGACAAAGTTGAAATTGACTCGTATCCAACAGTAAATCTGGCCAGGACAGCAAATGATCCAGAAGTATATTTGCTTGAAAATACTTTAAAGCGCTGGATAAAAACAGCTCAAGTTTTTGCGCAGAGAAATTATCAATGGGATTTAATAGATGTCGTGCTTCAGTCAGAAATTGATCAATATCAAGAAGGGGTAGCAATCGAATAAATAATATGAAAACGAAAATAATTGACAGCAGAAAAATCGCCCAAGAGATAAAGTCTGATTTGGCAAAAAAGGTTTTAAAACTTGATCATAAGCCGAGCTTGGCTGTAATTATGATAGGCGATGATAAGGCGTCTTATCTTTATATCAAGCAAAAAGAAAAAGCAGCTATAGAAACAGGGATAACGTTATGCAAGTATTTTTTTAAACAAGATAATGATAAAAAAGAAGTTTTTGATACTATAGAATGGTTGAATAAAGATGGCCAGATAAATGGCATGATAGTCCAATTACCTCTGCCTCAGGCTTGGCCGACAGAAAAAATAATCAAAGCGATAAATCCCAAAAAAGATGTTGACGGGCTTTTGAATAAAGAATTTGTCCCGCCCTTTATCTCTGCTATTATTTCTGCCTTAGAATCAATTGAGCAGAATTTAAACAAGAAAAAAATCTTAGCTTTGGTTAATTCTGATGTATTTGGAAAAAAAATGTGCCAGCATTTGAAAGAAAAAGGATGGAATGCAAGCTATGTCATTGCAAGGACTCCGATATTTAGTCGGAGGACGAAGCAATCCCGTATTATTCCACGGGATTGCCACGCTTTGACTTCGTCAAAGCTCGCAATGACAAAATCTGCTGATATTTTGATTACTGCCTTGGGCCAGCCTAATTTTATAAAAGCTGATATGATAAAAAAAGACAGCATTTTAATAGACGCTGGCATTTCTTTTAAAGATGGCAAAGTAACAGGCGATATAGATGCAGCCAGCGTGTCAAAAAAAGCAGCCTATTTATGTCCGGTGCCGGGCGGCATAGGGCCTATTACTGTTGCAATGTTATTGAAAAATGTTATAATCGCTTCACAAAATAATTGAACCTTTAAAACCAAATATAAGGAGACGTTATGAAGGTAAATGTTTATCCTGGTAAGTTTATTGTTTTTGAGGGATTAAATGGCAGCGGCAAAACTACTCAAGCAAAATTACTGCAAGAGTATTTAGAAAAGAAAGGTCAGCTAGTGATTTATACTAAAGAACCGACAGATTCAAATATAGATGGCCAAAGAGCTCAAGATGTCTTAAGTCATAAAATTCAAGTTGCTGCACGCGAATTACAAATTCTAATGGTTCGTGATCGGGTGTTTCATCTTGATAATCAGATCATACCGAGTTTAAAAAAAGGCGTCTTTGTTGTTTGCGACCGCTATATCTTATCTACCATAGCTTTTGGCGGATTAGATTTAAGTCAAATTTGGTTAATACAATTAAACGAACACTTTATCTGGCCCAATTTCACTTTTATCATAGACACAGCAGTGGATGTTTGTTTAAAAAGACTTAAGCAATCGTGTGATAGTTTAAAGTTTTTTGAGAAAAAACAACTAATGGAAAAAGTCAGGCAAAATTATCTTGATTTGGCCAAAAGCCTTGACAATGTATATGTTATTGACGGCAATTTGCCGATTTTGGAAATTTTTGAACAGATTAAAAATATTTTAGGACTGAAATAGTCATGACTTTATTTAAAAAACAACATTTAAAATAAAACCTTAAGAAAGAAAGGAGATTAAGATGAAAGATTTTAAAGTAACGCTTTTGGATTATATCAGAAACGCACAAACAGTTTCAGTAGCAGGCGCATTAGGTTGTTTTGAAGAACAGTCTTCAGCCCAGATCTTTAGGAAGCTTCAGTCTTTGCCAGAGGAAGAAAGATTAAAGAAGGAAAAAGGCGTTTTGAAAAGAAGCTTTGGCGCAGGACATGGCTCAATAGGTGATCAAAGTTTCTTTATTTTTAGTATTAAAGATTTACCAAGATTAGCGACACTTCAACTCTGTTTGCCAGAATATCTGGCTCATCTCCAGCAATCCTTAAGAAGAGCAAGAGCCAGCCGAGGATTCTATCTTTCGGATCAGATAGAAAATTCAAGAATGAAGGAAAAAGTTAATCGTGTTTTGCTAAATAGTTTTAAGCTTTATGAAAAGATGATGAAAGCCGGTGTGCCAGGTGAGGATGCCCGTTTTATTCTGCCATTAGCCACTAAAACGAATATTCAAACTGCTGGTAATGCCAGAGAATTGAACCATTTGTGGATGATGTCTCAAGATGAAAATGTTCCTTCTATCGTTAAGCAGGTAGCAGATAGAATGTTGGCTAAGGCGAAACGATGCGCTCCCTCATTGTTTAAAAACTTCGGAGGCAATTACGAAAGATTGGCTTGGTATCCCTCGGCTCAATTGTATGGCCTTACAAACCTTCCTATAATTGCGTTAATTTTTAGAAATAATAAAGAAAAAATAGTAGAGTTGATAAGTAAAAGCGGAGTAAATCTTCTGGACGAAATAAAAGATAAAGATATGTTGTCTAGCGCCGTAGAACATAGAGAAGAAACAATGTTTGCGAACTTAAAGCATGTCCACTTTGACTTCCTTATTTCTATGTCTTTAGCTTGTCTTCATCAGGCTATTAGACAAAGGACTTGGAACCATACATTAGAATCTATTTATGATGCTGTTGATCCTGATATAGATGCTAGGATTATTTTTCCGCCCAAGATAAAAGAGTCTAAATTTAAATTAGACTACTATGGTCAACATAGAGAAATGATTGGACTCTATAAAGAACTTACTGCTTCAGGCGTTAGCGAATCGGAGGCTATCGGGGTAATTCCTCATTCACTGAAGATACATAGTTTGATTCATGTTAATGGCTGGAATGCTATCCATTCTATTGGAAAGAGGACTTGCACCACCGCGCAATGGGAAATAAGAGCAATAGCAAATGAAATGGCTAAGATTGTTAAAGAGGAGATGCCAATTATAGGAGATTGGGTAGAACCGCAATGTATCGCTTATGGTCAATGTCCCGAACTAAAAGATTGTGGATATTATAAAAACAGGAGGTGAAACATATTAGCCCCGCAGAAAATATTCGGGGCTTTTTTTATTGGGAAAAATATGATAAAGTTAAGGTAGCTATATGACTAAATATCAACCAGTGATTGGATTGGAGATTCATCTGGAGTTAAAAACTGACTCTAAGATGTTTTGTAGCTGTCCTAATGAGCCCCAACGAGCAGAGCCCAATATCAATATTTGTCCTGTTTGCACTGGCCAGCCGGGCAGTTTGCCGGTCATCAACCAAAAAGCAATAGAAGCAGTGATAAAAGCTGCTTTGGCTTTGAATTGTAAAATACCAGAGCATTCCAAGTTTGACCGTAAAAACTATTTCTATCCTGATTTGCCCAAAGGATATCAGATTTCGCAGTATGATAAGCCTTTGTCAGAAAAGGGATATATAGAAATAAATAATAAAAAAATTAGAATTACGAGAATTCATTTAGAAGAAGATACTGGTAAATTAACTCATCCTGAAGAAACGGGTTTTTCTTTAGTGGATTATAACCGAGCAGGCGTGCCTTTGATGGAATTAGTCACAGAGCCGGATATAGAGACAGGCGCAGAAGCCAGAAAGTTCGGCCAAACTCTGCAGATGATTTTCCGGCAATTAAATATTTCTCAAGCTGATATGGAAAAAGGCCAGATGCGGGTAGAAGTCAATATTTCTCTGGCTAAAGGCAAAAAAATGGGCACTAAAGTGGAAATTAAGAACTTAAATTCTTTTCGGGCTGTGGAAAAATCTATTAATTATGAAATTGAGCGCCAGGCAGATTTGTTAGAAAACGGAGAAAAAATTATTCAGGAAACTCGCGGCTGGAATGAAAATCTTCAAAAAACTTTTTCTCAAAGGGTCAAAGAAGAAGCACATGATTATCGTTATTTTCCAGAGCCGGATTTGCCGCCTTTGCAGATCAGTCCAGCCCAGATTAACCAAATAAAAGAGCAGTTACCGGAATTGCCGGCAGAGCGAAAAATCAGGTTTAAAGATGAGTATAAGATTTCAGATTTAGCAGTGGAATTTTTAACCAGTCAGATTGCTGATGGGTATATGTTTTTAGCGGATTTCTTTGAGGCTTCGGTTTCCGAACTTGATGAATGGTTAAAAAGCCGAGAGAAAAAATTCGATATTAAAAGGCGGCCGAAATTAATCAAGCTGATGACTAATTATATGATGACTGAATTTCCCAAGTATGTACAGGTTAACAGTGAGGGCATGGAGAAGCTGACTGCGGAAAATTATGCGGAATTTGTAGATTTGATAGATAGGGGAAAAATTTCATCTTCCGCAGCCCAAGCAGTGCTAAAAGAAATGTTTTTAACCAGCGCTGACCCAGAACATATTATCGAAGAAAAGGGATTGAAGCAGGTTTCAGATAAATTGCAGCTTGATTCTATAATTCAGCAAATAATTGATGACAATTCTAAATCAGTAGAGGATTATTTGTCGGGCAAAGAAAACGCCCTGCAGCATTTAATCGGCCAGACTATGAAAGCGACTAAAGGACAAGCCAATCCCCAGGTAGTAAGTCAAATACTTAAAGAAAAGATAAAGAAATAAAAAAAATATGATATAATATATTCATATGAAAAAAATAAAAAAAAACAAATTATTTTATTAATTCTGGCAGTGATTTTTGCTGCTGGAATTTTTTATTTATTTGCATTAGCAGATAAAACTCAATTAGTTGAAGCCCAGGCAGTTTGCGAAGCAGTTTTAGGCAAAAAATGTATTTATGTTTCAACTTCAGGAAACAATACTTCAGGCACAGGCACTTTTTCTCTGCCTTATAAGACAATAAAAAAAGCAATTTCAGCTATGACAAGCGGCGATATTATTTATCTAAGAGCAGGCACTTATGTAGAATATCAAATTAATATTCCGGCTTCAAAAAACGGTACTGCTTCTGCTTATTCTACGATAAAGTCTTATCCGGGCGAATGGGCGATTGTTAATGGCCAGCATGGCGGCACAGGCCAGCAAAGATCTATTTTTTACGGTACAGAAAATCCAATGCAATATTGGGCTTTTGAAAATATGGAGATTACCGGCGGAGGCAGCAGCAGCAGCCCGCCTGATGCTGGAGCCGGCATTTTTCTGACTAATGCCAAACATAATAAATTCAGAAATTTATATATTCATGATAATTACGCATCAACTGTTAATGTCGGCGCTACAGGTGGAATTTTGCTCAATGACGATGCTATAGCTCCCAGCGATAATATTGTTGAATATAATTATTTTAAATGTAATGGCAATCCAAATGCAGACCATAATTCAGCTAACGGCAATATCGCCATTTTTTCAGATTATAAATATGAAGCAGTTGTTAATCCGGCTAATGCCCAGCATAATAATATAATTAGATATAATTTGTTTAGCGGACAGTGCGCCAGCGGCTATACTGATGTAGCGATTATGCAGAAAGGCATGCAGAGATTGACCGGCTATGTGTATGGTGAAGCAGGCAATAGTGCTGATGCTTTGCCAAATAATGCAGGTTACAGATCTTATGGCGATCAATACCATCATAATATAATTATTAATCATCGGATGGGCGTTCGCTTGGATCAGGATTATGTCCAGTTTTTTAAAAATATTGTTTGGTTGAGCGGCGGTTCATGGACTGCTGAAGAAACTGCGGCTGTTGAATTAAGAGATGGATACACAGAAAGAAGGGGACCGTATTATGGTTGTGTTTATAACAATACTGTTTTTGCAGACAGCAAAAGAGGAATTATTTTTCATTTAATTGCTGATGGATGGAATTGCAGTACCAATGGTAAGTCTTGCACTATTGATTATGGCTATGCAGTAAATAATATTTTAGATACAGCTAATACAGGATATGACTGGACGCCTTTGTCTTTTGACAGCCACGGGGTTTCTAACTGTACTGCGCCTCAACCGCTCGATCCAGCTACTTTGATCTCCAGCCGCAATTATTTTTATCGGACTGTGGCTAATACAGGATCCAACGCTAATGATAAAGTGTATATTCAGGATAAATATTACACTCAAGCAGAAATTGAAGCTACTGCCTCGGCTGATAATGTTTTTGTCAATCCCTACAACGCTTCTGATCTTTTGTATCAAGGCACTTCCGGCGTCAATCAATACAAAACCAGGGCCAGTCATATTTTAGAGGGTTCATATACTATTGCTAACGGAGGCATAGGTGGCAGTCATCCCTATCTAAATGGAGTAACAATACCATCTTATGTTGGCGCTACTAATCCCAATGACAATGTTTGGGTAGATGGAGTTTTGAGTTTAGCCAATGTTTCAACACTGACCAGTGCCACTTCAGCTGACCCAACTTGGATTGAAGGCGGTAGCGGCACTCCGCCGCCACCTCCGCCACCCACTTATCTTCTGATAGATTTTAACAAAGATAAAGAAATTAATTCAGCTGACTTTGATCATCTTAAACAAGAATGGGCTAAAGCTGTTTCAGACGCAGATGTAAACCAAGACTCTTTAGTAGATGCCAGAGATTTTGGTATAATAATGAGTAAATGGGGAAAATACTAAAACAATATAAATCTAAATTTATTCTACTAACTCTGGTAGTAATTTTTACTGCTGGGTTTCTTTATTTATTTTCATCTTCTTTGAATCAAAATCAAATTGAATCCGTTCAGGCGCAAACCGTGCCTCAAATTAGCTCTTATTCAGGTACGGCAGTTCACGGACAAAATATTACCATTACTGGTTCTAATTTCGGAATAAAAAATCCGGCCGCGCCTTTGGCTTGGGATGATTGCAGTGGCACAAGCCTATCTGCAATTTGGGACAGGGCATTGCCAAGCCAGGCCGGAGCTGTCTATAACATTGCTTATCATGTTAATGGATTTAGAAATGTTAGCGCTCCGCATAACAGAACGGGCGGGTATATTTCTGGTGGCCATGCACAAGCTGGATATACTAATTGGAATGCTTTAGCTGGTCCCAGTGTTTCAGTAGGGCATGATATTGCCAATGGAACTGAAAGTTATTATATGAGTTTCTATTATAGGCTTGACCCGTTATGGCCTCCAAAAAACGGAGAGTCTGCAAGCGATGTCAATCATAAGACTATTTTGATTTCGCCGTATACAGGCTCAAGCCTTGATACGGTAACTTATTGCGGTTTTAATCCTCATCCTGAAAATAACAGTTCTTACGGGCTTAAGTGTGACAATATGTCGTGCAAAGCAGAATGGCCGTGTGATGAAAATGGCTGGTGCGTCAATAAAGATTTAACAAGCAATTGGGCTAAATACGAATATGTTGGGGCAAACGTCAATAATGATACTTTAGGGAAGATGTATGTTTATCAAGATAATTATTTACTGGTAAGAGGAGAAAATTGCGATTGTTTTAGAACCACAGATGCTTCAATTCATTCAATGGCAATAGGTTATTATTGGGCAAGATGCAATACCTGCAATCCAACATTAGGAAGCAATGACGCTTTTAGATATTTTGCTGATGTTTATATGGACATAACTTCAGCCCGAGTAGTTTTAGCTAACAACCAAAATTATAGCCAAGCCACTATTATTGAACCGCAAATCCCTTCTGCTTGGTCAGCAAGCTCTATCACTGCCAAAGTAAATCTGGGAAGACTTTCAGACACAGGCACGGTTTATCTCTTTGTCTTTGATGCAAGTAACAATCATAATGCCACGGGCTATCCTGTGGTTTTAGGCGGATCTCCATCTCCAATCTATCTTCTGCCAGACCTGACTAAAGACAGAACTATTAATCAATCAGACTTTGATCTTTTTAAACCTCTTTGGGGCACAAATCAGGCAGACTTTAACAACGACTCAAAGACAGACTCAAGAGATTTTGGTATAATGATGAGTGAGTGGGGAAGCTACTAGAATATTTATGTCGACTATTTTTATTGATGAATCTGGAACTTTGCCGGATTTAAAGGATAAATATATTGTTATCGCTGGAGTGGGTGTGAAGAAAATAAAAGAGGCCAAGAATATTATTTCAAAAATCTTGGCCTCTTTGCGTCAAAGAAAGGTTAAAGTCAAAGAATTAAAATTTTATTACGCTGGTCAGCGCACTAAAAGGCAATTTCTTTCTGCTGTTGTTTCTTCAGATTTTAAAATTTTTGCTTTAACTATAGACAAAAGACAAAGAAAAATTGCTGATAGTCCTGAAAATTACTCTCTTTTAGTATCTTATTTAATAAATGAAATTTATCTTTGGCAAAAGATCAAAAAGACAAACATAATCATTGATAAGCATTTTCATAGAAAAATAGACCAAAATCAATTTAATTTATTTCTTAAAAAACAAATTACTAAAGCTTTGAGTTATAAAGTTGAACATATTGATAGTCAGCAGAATTTGGTAGTTAATATCGCCGATATGGCTGCAGGCGCGATTTTGTGGAAAAGAACTGGCAAAGACCCCCAGTTTTATGACCTGATTAAAGATAATATCATCATAGAGAAATTAATTGGTTGGCCAGATTTAAAAAGAAAAAGCTTAAATAAAAAACTCACCTGAACCGATGCAAGCATCCATCCAAGTGAGTCAATGTATTGATTATATAAAATATTAACTTAGCTTGTCAAGACTTCAAAAAAACCAAGGATTTTGGTATAATGATGAGTAAATGGGGAAGCTACTAAGCTTAATGTCAAATTCCAAAATCCTAATGACAAATCAAATCCAAATTCCAAAATTAAAAATAATAATTTTAACTGTGGTAGTAATATTTAGTACCGGGGTTTTTTATTTTTTCTCTATTTCTTCCCATCAAACTCAAATCCAACCTGCACAAGCGCAAAGTCCAAACATATGGTTTTTTTATAATAATGAAAATGGCATTGTTGGTTCAGCCATACCGAATAGCAGCAGCGGACCATATTGGGAAGAATATAATCCGCCTGGAGTTTATAGGAGTGACAGTATTATTGGCAAATATGTTGAATTAACAACAACTAATCTTCAAAATGCTTATACCATAGCAGTTCAAAACAGAAATGCTGTTTATGGCACAAGATGGGGAGAAACATATCCATTAACTTTGATTCAAGGCACAACTTATTACATAGCTGGAAGATTTAGGTTTGACAGAATAAACGGGAGTAATATTTGGCAAGATAGTACAGCAGAAATGGCAGATCAGCAAGCTAGCTTTGATAAATTATTTGAGTTTCAAGGAAGTAACTTTCGGTGGGGAATAGATTCTGGATATTCAGATGTTGCATGTTGGTATTGTAGGCAACCAGGAGACAGATGTTTAAATAAATTTACTTTTACTGCGTGGGTTGGAAAAAATAGCGGGGTTCCTTGCTATGAAAATTATGCAATCCTTGATCAAAATGTACCTCCTTATTCTACTCCCTATTCAGCTCCATATTTTTGTAATTACGAAAAATGGTATAATGTTGTTTTAGCCGTAACAGCGGCTAATAGCACAAGCGGAAGAGTGCAGCTTTGGATAAATGGAACAAAAGTTACGGATCAGCAAAATGTTCATACTATGTGCAGCACAACTGGCTCAACCGTGAAGATGATATACCTCAATGGCACAATTGCCCAGCCAGCTTATGACGCTCCTGCTCATAAAAGAAGTTTTGATGATTTGATATTTACCGATAGCTGGCAGAATATAATTGATGGAAAATATTTGACAGATCCCTATGCTGACCAGCCGCCAACCCCCAGTTATCTTCTGCCAGACTTAGTCAAAGACAGAATTATCAACCAGCTGGACTTTGATTTATTTAAAACTCGCTGGGCTTTGAACACCGCCGACTTCAACTCTGACTCAAAGACAGATTCACAAGATTTTGGTATAATGATGTCAAGGTGGGGAAGCTACTAAAAATAAATGAATTATTACTTAGTTAAATCAAAAAAGCTTGCAGGAACTAATTACGCAGAGGTTAGGCAACAAGCTCTTATTGTCTTTAATCAAATTAAAAAGAGAACAAAAAGAAAGCCGTACATTCGTTCGGCTTATTTTAATAAACAAAAGATATTTTTTGATTTTTTCTGGCCCCATCTTCTGCAAAAATCATTAAAAGAAAGAACTAAAAGGCTTAAATATTTTGCTTGCGGTATTGATTTGATAATAAATTCTCGCCAAAAACCCTTAACACAAGCAAATAGGAATAAAGAGAATGAAATTTTACATAGATTTATCGGAGCAACTAAAAATAAAGAATTGTTTTATGTTCAAATAAAAGAAAACAAAAGAAGTAAAAGTAAGTATTTTATGTCTTGTTTTCCATTGGAATAAAAAAACCCTCCGCCAAGTTGGAGGTTAACTCCTGTTTATCACTAAAAGTGACTAACAAAGTGGAGATAGGCTCCGGCCGAGGATTTAATATAATACTATCAAAAAAAGATTTAGCTTGTCAAGCTTATTCAAAAGCATCAAAGATTTTGGTATAATGATGAGTAAATGGGGAAGCTACTAGGAAAACTTGACACAAATCACTAAAAATAGTATATTTTAGGTGAATACAATCACTTAAATATAAATTTATGATTATTCAACGCACAATCCAAAACAGCATTAAAAAGAGTCTTTTTAAGGGCAAGATAATAATTATTTACGGAGCCAGGCAAGTAGGCAAGACAACATTGGTTAAAGAGATTTTAAAAGATTATCCGCAAAATTCAGAGTATTATAATTGCGACGAGATAGATATCAGGCAGTCTTTAATTGACAAAACTTCAACTGAATTAAAAGTCTTATTTGGCAATAAAAAACTGGTTATTTTAGACGAGGCTCAAAGAGTAAAAAATATCGGCTTGACGCTCAAAATTATTGCTGATAATTTTTCTGATTTGCAGATTATCGCCACTGGTTCATCTTCTTTTGATTTATCGAACGAGATTGCCGAACCTCTGACTGGCAGAAAGATTGAATTTTATCTTTATCCTTTTTCTTTAGAAGAGATAAAAAGCATTTATTCCAAATTAGAATTGAGCCGTCTTTTGGAAAGAAGAATGATTTTTGGCATGTATCCGGATATTGTTATAAATGAAGCGGAAGCTGAAAGAAACTTAAGAAATTTAACTTCAAGCTATACTTATAAAGACGCGCTTCAATATCAAAATATTAAAAACCCGGAAATTTTGGAAAAGCTTTTGCAGTCTTTGGCTCTGCAGATTGGCAATGAAGTTTCATACAATGAGTTAGCTTCTTTGATCGGTATTGATAAAAACACAGTGGCCAGCTATATCAGAATTTTGGAACAGGCCTTTATTGTTTTTCGTCTTCGTCCTTTTAGCCGCAATTTAAGAAATGAATTAAAAAAATTAAGAAAAATCTATTTTTATGACACTGGTATCCGCAACAGCTTGATTAATAATTATAATCATTTGGATTTAAGGCAGGATACCGGCCATCTTTGGGAAAATTTTATTATCAGCGAAAGAATAAAGAAGAATAATAATTTAAATCTCAACATAAACGCTTATTTTTGGCGCAGTCGCCAGGGCCAGGAAATAGATTATTTGGAAGAAAAAGCAGGAAAACTTGACGGCTTTGAGATTAAATGGAAAGATGATAAATTCAAAAAGCCAAAGATATTTTTAGAGCATTATGCCAACAGTGCTGTTAATCTTATAAACAGGGAAAATTTTGAGAAATTTATATAAGCAATGGGGCGCACACTAAAAAAATCTAAATTTCTAATTTTCTTACTGACTCTGGCAGTAGTATTTTCTGCGGGAGTTTTTTATTTTCTCTCTTTTTCTTCCCATCAAACTCGAATCCAGCCAGCTCGAGCGCAAGTCACAGCTTATGAAAATCTTGATGAGCTTGAGGCAAGAGTCGCAAGAAAATCAATTAACACATTTTATTCTGGTGAAAATGCCAGCAATTATTATATGTGGCAGCCGCAGACTATGATATACAAAGATACAAGTACAAATCATGAAGTAATTTTATGGTCACAAACTAATAATGCTCCTATAATGGGTCCGAGATATGGTGATGGCTGGGAGTACAATTGGCAGCCGTGGAGTGCTGATGGTAAAAGAATTGCTTTTTTTCAAGACAAAAATGTTGGGTGTTATACAAGGGCATCCAGTGCTGATCCATGGTTTTCAGCAAGGTCAGATGGTTCATACTGGAGACCAATGTGCGAAACATCACAACGCACCGCGTATGCGGCTTCAAGATTATATCCTGATTGGTCCCCCATCATTCCTGATGTTGCTTATGCGACAGGAGCTAATACAGATGGTAATTCAGGTCTTGATACAAATGGAATTTATCGTGAAGTATTTACAGATATGTCTATTTCATCAACTCGGATAGTAGACTTGATCCCAGGCGATACATCAACACAAAGACATGGTGGTTTAAAAAGCCGTATTACTGGAGATGGATTATATTTAGTTGAAGGAAATTATCTTGAAAATGAACCTTATTATGTTGTTCAGATTGAGCCGGCAGGTTCAAGACAATTAAAGTTGAGTTGGAATTTGCCAACTCTTGACACTTACTGGTATAGCACTGTTCAGCCTGCAAATGGCCATGCCCATGATGAAGGAGTAGTAGGAAATGCAGCAGAAGGATACTGGTTTTATTTCATGCCATCAGGGTCGTCAGCTTGGTGGAGAATACATTTGTGGGGTTCTGACGGCGGAGTGCCGACTCATGCTATAGATCACACTTCTTCCTATGATTGGTGGGTGGGAACACCAGATCAAACAGAAGTTCAAATAGTAGGCGATGAGTATGGGTGGACTTATGGAAATCATCCTGCTTTTACAACTGATGCATGGTGGAGTCATGGCGTATTTGATAGATGGGGAACTTATGTTGTTTATAGTGATGTTGAGAACCCAATAATTGGCCCTGCTGCTATGAACATAGCCACTTATACACGAACTGCAATTAATACAAAAGATGGTGGGACTCAATATCATTGCTGGCAAGGGTGGAGTGATTACTTTGTAAGTAGTGTGGGTGCTCCAGCTACTAAAATGGGAGCGACAAAATACAATTCCAATAATAATTTGGATCATCTTACTGTAGCAGAATTACATACTTCAATAACTGGAGATTTTACTAATCCTGGACAGTCACCTGATGGAACAAAAATGGCAATGAAATCAGATTGGCTCACTTCAGGAAGTGATGCTGGAAATCTTTTTATTGGAGTTGTGTATTTTCCTTATCCTCCGGAAATCACTTCTGTGTCAGCTGCAGCTGGGCAGGTATCAGTTAGATTTGATTGGAGACTTTCAACAACTCCAAGAGGTTATACTACTAGAGGCTGGCCTAATGAAGATACAGATGATCCATCACCACCAAGGGAAATTGAGAAATTTAGATTATGGAGATCAAGTGATGGAATTAATTGGGTTCCTATAACAACACTAAATTATGATATTTTTTCCAGATATAATTTTTCCAATGGCGCTTGGCTGGGCAATAATTTTTGGACTATAACAGATACGCCTGGCAATGGCACTTGGTATTATGCTGTTACATCTTTAGAATGGAGCGGTTTGGAAAGCAGAAACCTTTCAAATATTTATCAGATTGCTGTTTCTTCTGGCACAGGCACGGGCTTGCAAAATACTGCTTATCCTGTTAGTCCTGGAGATTTAGATAATATCAGTACCAGCGATTTCAATACTCAAGCTCCCAATGCGCCATCTGCCTTTGCTTATACTCATAAAAAAAGCCCTGCCACTGCTAACGGACAATATACTATAGAATGGACTGAACCTGTAAATAATTCATTGATTAGATATTATAATATTTATGCTCAAGACAGCAGCGATCCCAGTGCTATAGCGCAGGATGTGATTGCTTCAATTCCAAAAGCCTGGTGCAATGGCGCCTGTTCTTGGGTTGATTGGCTGGGAAATACAGACGGAAGCACTCATTATGGGATTACTGCTGTTGATTATCAAGGCAATGAATCCCAAATAGTTTATCCGGGACAAACTCCTGCGCCTGTTTATCTTTTACCAGATTTGTCTAAAGACAAAGCTATTAACCAATCAGACTTTGATCTTTTCAAACCCCTCTGGGGCACAATTCAGGCAGATTTCAACTCTGACTCAAAGACAGACTCGAAGGATTTTGGTATAATGATGAGTGAGTGGGGAAATTATTAAGCCGATAATTTTAATACTTGACTTTTTAAAATCTCGGACTAAAATAAGAGTATATGATAAAAAGAACTATTTTTGACCAATTAGAAGCCAATCTGTCTAAAAAAGAGATAAGTTTTATTGTTGGCCCAAGACAAGCTGGAAAGACAACTCTAATGCTTTTGTTAAAAGAACACTTAGATAAAAATAACAAAAAAACCGTTTTTCTTAATCTTGATGTTGAGTCAGATAAAATATTTTTTTCTTCACAAGCAGAACTTATAAAAAAAATCCAATTAGAAATTGGCAAAACTAAAGGTTATGTTTTTATTGATGAAATTCAAAGAAAGGAAAATGCCGGTTTGTTTTTAAAGGGAATCTATGATTTGGATCTTGGTTATAAATTTATTATTTCAGGCTCAGGCAGTATGGAGTTAAAAGAAAAAATACATGAATCACTTTTGGGCAGGAAAAGAATCTTTGAATTAAATACTTTGTCTTTGGAGGAATTTATAAATTGGCGGACTAATTATAAATATGAAAACAAGCTATTAGATTTCTGTCAGATTGAGAAAGAGAAAATAAAAGGCCTGCTTGAGGAATATTTAAATTATGGCGGTTATCCCAGAGTAGTTTTAGAAGATGAACAAAAGCAGAAACAAGCGGTAATTAATGAAATTTATCAAAGTTATTTGGAAAAAGATATTTTTTATCTTCTGGCTGTTAAAAAAACAGAGGCTTTTGGCAATTTATTAAAATTAGTGGCCTCGCAATTAGGCAATTTAGTTAATCTTTCAGAATTATCATCAACTTTAGGAATTTCCATGGATACGGTTAAAAATTATCTCTGGTTTTTACAAAAAACTTTTATTCTGCAAAAAGTAACGCCATATTTTAAAAACCAGCGTAAAGAAATCACTAAAGCGCCGCTTTTTTATTTTTATGACTTGGGATTAAGAAATTATGCTTTAGGCGCTTTCGGGCAGATCAAAAATTCTATGGAACTTGGCTTTCTGTTTGAAAATTTAATCTTAAATTTATTAAAAGAGAAAATTCGTCTCTTGTCAGCTAAGGTTTGTTTTTGGCGGACAAAAGATGGCGCTGAAGTTGATTTTGTAATGGACTTGGGTAAAAAGATTATTCCCTTGGAAGTAAAATATAAAGAATTTAAAAAGCCGGAAATAACCCGGTCTTTAAGAAGCTATATTTTAAAATATAGCCCCAAAGAAGCATTAGTAGTAAATTTAACTCTTAAAAAAACTACAAAATTAAATAAGACAAATATTTATTTTATTCCTTTTTATGAATTAATTTTTAATATAGATCGTTTGATAGAAAATAATTAAAATAGCAAATAATAATAAATCAAACTTCAGGCAACACTTTAGGTGATTTCAACTCTGACTCCAAGACAGATTCAAAAGATTTTGGTATAATGATGAGTGAGTGGGGAAACTATTAAATAATCTATATATAAAAATATGCGTAAAAAGACAAAGGCATTTACTTTAATAGAGATGTTAATAGTGCTTGCTGTTATTATTATTTTGCTGACAGCTGTTTTAACAGTGTTTAATCCCAACAAAAGAATAAAACAAGCTCAGGATACCCGGCGCTGGCAAGACGTGACCTCAATTTTAAAAGCAGCTAATTCCTATGCCGTTGACCATAAAGCGCCTTTTTGTGCTAACTTAGGCATGGATTTAACAGACGACGACCAATGGCGCTGTCTTGGACCGGGTATAGGCGATTGTCCAGGCGGCATTTGTGATCCGCCAGCAGGGGTAACTGTCGCAGTTTGCAAAATTATGCCGCCGAATACCGATAAGTGCGATAATGGAACAACATATTGCAAAAAACCCACTGATTTAACGTTAGGTGATGAGTGTTGCTGTACTTCTCTTTATGACTGGGAAAGAAACCGTAATAGAGATCTTACTGTCTCTACGGGAGATAATTCAATTGAAGTCGCTCAAATAGAAGGCCAATGGACTGTGGCTGATACTGATGATTCACCAGATGTAGGTACTTATATTCACATATTTGATTGGATTACCGATGAAACTCATTATATTAAAATTTATACTGTAGGCCAGGCTAGACATAATGGTAAATGGACTAATACTGCTTATCGAATTGATGCTGATGAGTACGTTGGGATTAAAGTTAGTCAAAATTACGTAAAAATAGAAGGTTTACAAATTAATGTAAATGATGTCGATTGGCAATGGTCTTACGGAATTTGGACTGATCTTACACCAGGATATGGATATGAATTTTCTAATAATATAATCAAGGCTATTGATCCAACAGTTGGAAGTCCAGAATGGATAGGAATAATAACGAAGTCTGTTAATAGTAAAATTTGGAATAATATTATTTATAATTTTGATATTAACACAAGTGTAGGTATTAGTATATTAGACACAAGCAGTAACGTATATATTAATAATAATACTATAGTTGATACGAAAAATGGCATTGGCCTTGGAGCAGGCGCAACTAATATAAATATCAGGAATAATTTAATTTCTAATTCTAATAATCCTTATCCTAGTTCAAGCTTTAAAGATTGTTATAATAACGCAACAGATCATTCAACAGATCAACCGGTATGCAGTGGAGTCAAATTAGGAAATAGGACAGATGTAGATTTTATATTTCAAGATGCTATTAATTATGATTATCATTTAGCTGCTAGCGATACAGGCGCTAAAGATTTTGGCGTTGATTTAAGCAGTGAGTTTTCAGATGATATTGATGGGGGTGTAAGGCCATTAGTAGATGGTTCTAGTTTTGGGGCTGGGACAGTTTGGGATATTGGGGCTGATGAGTATGGCACAGGCGCTTGCTGTGATTTGGGAACGGATTTAGTAGATGGCGGGTATTTGGCTAAAATGCCAGAAGATCCTGTTGAAGGGGATTTGGCTGGGTTGGGCAATGCTGGCTACTATATAAAGCGGGCGCTTTCTGGCGAGATTTGGGTGTCAGCTCCGCATAAATCGGAATTTTACGATCAAAATAAAGATATTATGGTAACCGAATAAATATATGATAAAAATAGCTGATCAAAAAAACGGTTATACTTTGGTAGAGCTATTAATCACGGTTATGGTTTTAGTTATAATTTTATCAGCAGTTGCAGTTATCATAAATCCTCTTAAAAGAAAGGCCCAGGTTGAAGATTACAGGCGGGAAAATAATATCAACGCTATTATGGTAGCTGTAAAAAGCTATATTTTTGAATCATACGGGCAAATGATAAAGTGCGGCGATACAGAAGAATTGCCTAGGGATAATGAATGGTATTGCATTGGGACAGGTTTATGCATGGATACAAGTATCACTGCCACTGAGTGTGATTTGAATCCAACCCTAGTGACTGATTATTTAGAAGAATTGCCAAAAGACCCGACGAAAAATAGCGATACTGATACTGGTTATGCCATAAAAAGAGATTTATCTAATAAGATATCTATCAAAGCTTTTAATAAATCTAAGTACTATCCAAAGGACGAGCTTATTTTAGAAAGTTTTTAATCAGCTTGATTGCTTGCTTATCGGTTTTAGTCCATTTGATAGCAGGGATTTTTTTAAACCAAGTTATTTGGCGTTTGGCGTATTGGCGGGTATGTAAATTAATTAATTTTTTTACTTGTTCTAAGGTGATTTTGTTTTGCAGATATGGAATAATTTCTTGGTAGCCAATGCCGCTTAAGGCTTTAGTATCAGGGCTATATTTTTTTAATAAATTTTGAACTTCATTTATTAGGCCAGATTTGAACATTTGTTCTGTGCGCTGGCTTATTTTTTTATCTAGTTCTTTTTTTGATGTTTTTAAGCCGATTTGCAGGACTTTAAACAAAGGACGGCCTTTTTTTCTGGCTTTAGAAAAAGGCTGGCCAGTTGTCAGGCAAACTTCTAATGCTCTAATTATCCGCCGAGGATTTTTCGGATCTATGAAATTTTTAGCTTGAGGGTCTAATTTTATAAGTTTTTTATATACAGTTTCAAGTCCTCTGGTTTTAATTTCTTTTTCTATTTTAGATCTTAATTTTAAATCGGGTTTTACCTGAGGAATATCTAAATTATCTACTATTGCTTGAATATATAAGCCAGCGCCGCCTACCAAAAAAGGGATTTTTCCGCGCTTATGAATATCTTTGATGGTTTTAATAGCCAGTTTTTTATATTGAGCCAGAGAAAATTTTTGATTAGGATTTATGATGCTTATTAGACAATGGGGTATGTTGTTTATTATTATGGCCTTCGACTTCACCTCACTTCGTTCGGTTTCGCTCAGGCAGTAATGGGTTATCCCCTGAGCGAGCCCTGACTTTTTGTCAGGGCGAGTCGAAGGGTTTTTATCATAGTGAAATTTATTCGTGCCTATATCCATTTTTTTATAAATCTGCCGCGAATCAGCTGATATTATTTCGCCATTAAAACGGTTGGCTAATTTTTCAGCAAGAAAGGATTTGCCAGACGCAGTCGGTCCTAAAATGACGATTATTTTTTGCATTTTTTATTAATTAAATTTTCCAGTATCTGCCAGCGTTGCTTTTTTTCCTGATGAGAGATGTTATCTGGCAGTTTGGCTGCGGTTGTGCCTTGTCGGGGAGAATATTGTGCAATATAGGCCTTGTTAAATTTTATGACTTTGCAAAGTTTAACAGTATTTTGGAACTGCTTTTTTGTTTCTGAAGGAAAGCCGACAATAATGTCTGTGGAGATTTTAATTTCAGGCATTGCCTGTCTTAGTTTTTTAATCAAGTTTTTGTAATGAGCTATAGTATATCCGCGGTTCATTTTTTTTAAAATCTGGTTGTCGCCTGACTGGACAGGCAGATGCAATTCTTTGGCGATTTTTTTAGAATTGGCCATTATTTTTATCAAATCATCAGACAGGTCTTTTGGGTGTGAGGTAATAAACTTTAAAGTAAAATTTCCGGGTATATTTGATATTGATTTTAGAAGCTGAGGGAAGGTAATTTTTCCACTTTTATAACTATTCACATTCTGTCCCAGCAAAATAATTTCTTTATGCCCAGCTTTAATTAGTCTTTTAGCTTCTTTTACGATTTTTTCAGCTGGACGAGAAATTTCTCTGCCGCGGGTATAAGGCACAGCGCAATAAGAACAAAAATTATTACAGCCAGTCATTATGGGCAGATAAGCAAAATTTTTTGTCTGGCATTTAGGTCTTATATTCAACTTTGTAAAAGGCCTAATTTCATCTACCAATGGCTCTAACTTTTTTCTATCCGCAGGCAGAATACAGCCAGTCAGAATTATTTGTGCGGGATTTTTTTTCTTTCGCAAGTTATTTATTTGGCCATAGACTCTGTTAATAGCTGACTGCCGCACAGAACAGACATTGATTACTACCAAGTCTGCCTGTTCTATTTTTAGAGCAGGACTATATCCCTTTTTCTCTAATTTCGTCGCCAGTCTTTCGCTGTCGCTTTTATTCATCTGACAGCCATAGGTAATAATATGATATTTTTTCATAATAATATAACCTTATCAACATAATAGTTTATTTTCAAGCTTTGTGGTATGATTGAAATAATATGGATAAAGTTCATTTGTCAGTGATTATCCCTGCCTATAATGAGGAAAAGCGGATTGGCAATACGCTTTTGGAGATTGATAAGTATTTGTCTAAGCAGGATTATTTATACGAGATTTTAGTGGTCAGCGACGGTTCAAAAGACAAAACAGTGGAAGTGGTCAGAGGATATGAAAAATTAGTCAAAAATTTAAAAGTGATTGATAGCCAGCCCAACCATGGCAAGGGCTATGTGGTTCGTTTGGGTATGATGGAGGCGCAAGGGGATTATCGTCTATTTACAGACGCTGATAATTCTACGACTATAGACCATTTGGATAAAATGTGGCCTTTGTTTAAAGAGGGTTGCCAAGTGGTAATCGGCACTCGTGATGAAAAAGATGCGGCTGGCGCTAAGCAAGCGGTTCAGCAATCATTTTTAAAAAGACAGCTGGGAAATATAGGGAATTTATTGATTCAGATAGTGGCTGTGCCGGGGATCTGGGATACTCAATGCGGATTTAAATGCTTGGCCAGCCAAGCCGCAGAAGATATTTTTAAAAGAGCCAAGATTGACCGCTGGGGATTTGATATTGAAATACTGGCTTTAGCTAAAAAACTGAAGCATAAAATCGGGATTATTGGGATAAATTGGAAAAACGATCCTAATAGCACGGTTAAATTAAGCGGTTATCTTAAAACTTTTGGAGAATTATTTAAAATAAAGTGGAATTTAATAACTAAAAAATATGGATAATAATATTCAACAAAAAATTTCAGAACTGCGGATGGATTTGGTTTCTAATGACTGGGTGGTGATATCCACTGGCCGGGCCAGGCGGCCGGACACTTTTGCCAAGCAGGAAAAAGTCAAAGAAGCAGCAGCTTTAGACCAATGTCCTTTTTGTCAATTGGACTTAGCCCAGACAGAAGTCAGGCACAGAATAAACAAGCCGGATGGCAATTGGAGCATAATTTCTATCCCTAATAAATTTCCGGCTTTTTTTACAGGCAGCAAGCTGAATGAACGCAAGGTAGGGCCGCATCGGATTATGGATGGCATTGGCTATCAGGAAGTAATAATTACCCAAGACCATCAGCGTCAAATTGCCGAGTTTTCCAAAGCAGAAGCCAAAGAAGTCATTGATATGTATCAGCAAAGGTATTTGGAACTGATGAACAAAAAATTTATTAAATATATTTCTCTTTTTCACAATCATGGCAAAGATGCTGGCGCCTCTGTCAGTCATCCCCATTCCCAGCTTATCGCTATTCCGGTGATTGATCCGCATCTGCGGGCTTCGGTTGAGGGCGCTGAAGCTTATTACCGCAGCCAAGGCAAATGTGTTTATTGTTTAATGCTGGAATATGATTTGCAGAACAAAGAAAGAATTATCTATGAAAACGATAAATTTGCCGTGCTTTGCCCTTTTGCTTCGCAAGTATCTTTTGAAATCAGAATTTACCCTAAAGACCATAGTCCTTATTTTGAAAGAATGATTGAAGATGAAAAATGGCTTTTTGCCGAAGCTTTGCAAAAAGCATTGGCCGCGCTTTATAAAGGATTAAATGACCCGTCTTATAATTTTTATATCCATACTTCTCCTTGCGACGGCGCCCATTATGATAATTATCACTGGCATATGATAATCGTGCCTAAAACCGGCATTTGGGCTGGATTTGAATTAGGCACAGGCATTGAAATATCCACCATTGAGCCGGAAAAAGCCGCGGAATTTTTGCGCACTTGTTTATAAAAAAGTATTTTAACGATTAAAAAAAATGGACCAGATAAAAAAACCTTTAATTATAGCCAACTGGAAAATGAATCCAGTCAGCTTAAAAGAAGCCAAATATCTTTTTGAGACTGTTCGCAATGAAGTAAAAAAAATTAAGAATAAAGAGGTCGAGATTATTTTTTGTCCGCCCTTTGTCTGGTTAGATGGTTTAAAAAGCTCGTTTGGCAAGAGCGCTAAGTTAAAAACTCAGATTAAGCTAGGCGCGCAGAATACTTTTTGGGAATCAAAAGGCGCATATACTGGCGAGATCTCGCCTCTGATGCTTAAGTATCTGGGCTGCCGCTATGTGATTATCGGCCATTCTGAAAGAAGGCAGTATTTAGGCGAAACAGACGAAGTAATCAATCAAAAAATTAAAACTGCCCTGCGCTGCGGACTGAAGCCGATTTTATGCGTAGGCGAAAAAGAAAGAAAAGATTTAGAAACAAGCTCTGGAACAAATCAGGATATTAATTTAATGGTCGGCCAGCAACTGGAAAAAAATTTGCAGGATATTTCTGTAGCCAAGATTTTAGATATTGTTATTGCCTATGAGCCGGTTTGGGCTATAGGCACTGCTGATCCTTGTTCTTCAGATCAGGCCATGAAAGCGGCTCTGTTTATCAGAAAAGTGCTGACTAATTTATATAGAAGAAATATCGCTGAACAAGTAAAAATACTTTATGGCGGCAGCGTGACCAGCCAAATTGCCTCTGAATATGTCAAAGGCGCGGGCATGGATGGACTTTTAATAGGCGGCGCCAGCTTGAACGTCTCGGAGTTTGTCAAAATTATTGAAGAAGTGACAAGATAAAATGAAAACTTTAAAAGACATTGATGTAGAAAACAAAAAAGTGCTTTTGCGGGTGGATTTTAATGTGCCTATAGAGCAAGGCAAGGTGGCAAATGACTTTAGAATTAAATCAGTTTTGCCGACCATTGAATATCTTTTTGAAAATCAGGCAAAAATTATTATTTTAACTCATTTAGGCCGGCCCCAAGGAAAAATAGTAGAGGATTTAAGAGTGGGTTTGGTGGCTAAGCGGCTAGGGGAAATTATTAAGAGGCCGGTTAAAAAAATAGACAATTCAATAGGATTGGAAGCAGAAGAAGAAATTAAAAAAATGCAGCCCGGAGAAATTATTTTTTTAGAAAATGTTCAGTTTAATCAGGGTGAAATTGATAATTTAGACGAGTATAGCCAAGCACTGGCTGAATTGGCTGATGTTTTTGTTCAGGAAGCGTTTGGCCAAGCGCACCGCGATTACGCTTCAATTTCCGGCGTGCCGAGATATCTGCCCAGCTGCGCCGGGCTTTTGATGGAAAAAGAAATAAGAGTTTTAACAGAAGTAATGGAAGACCCTAAAAGGCCTTTAGTAGTTATTATTGGCGGCGCGAAAATTTCTGATAAAATAAAAATGATCAGAAAATTTATTAAATCTGCCGACCATATTCTTTTAGGCGGAGCGCTGGCCAATACCGTGCTTTGGGCAGAAGGCATTGCCATCGGCAAGTCAAAAATAGAAAAAGAAGAGTTAAAAGAAGCATCAGACATTGATCATGCTCATCATAAGCTTCATCTGCCAGTTGATGCTATTGCTTCATCAGATCCTGGGGGACAAATGCCGGTGCGAATAACGCCAATCGGCAAAGTTTCTGAAGATGAAATGATTTTAGATATCGGGCCTGACACAGAGAAGCTTTACAGCCAGATTATTAACCAAGCCCAGATGATTTTATGGAACGGGCCAATGGGCATTTTTGAAGTTAAAGTTTTTTCTCACGGCAGTGAAAAGGTAGCTGAGGCAGTTGCCAAAAGCAAAGCTTTTAAAGTAGTGGGTGGAGGGGATACCATAAGCTGCTTAGAGGAATTAAATTTATTAGATAAAATGGATCATGTGTCAACTGGCGGCGGCGCCATGCTGGAATTTTTGTCTGGCAACAAATTGCCGGGCATAGAGGCGTTAAAATAATGAATTGGAGACTTAAAGAAAAAGCGCCGAAGGAATTTTTGGAAAAATTTCCTCAGTATAGTCCTTTGGTTCTACAACTTTTATACGATCGGGAATTAAAAACTCAGGTCTTAATAGATGAGTTTTTTAATCCTGATTATGAATCTGATTTGCATGATCCTTTTTTAATGAAAGGGGTAAAAGAAGCAGTCAAAGAAATTAAAAAAGCGATAAAAAAGCAGAAAAAAATTATTATTTACGGCGATTATGACGCCGACGGCATCTGTTCCAGCGTAATTTTGCTGGAAACTTTGAAAAAATTAGGGGCAAAAAATATTGATGTTTATATCCCGGACCGCAGCCGCGAGGGTTACGGGCTGAACAAAGAAGCGGTAAAAAAGCTGGCTGAAAAGGGCATTCAGCTTATTATCACTGTTGACTGCGGGATTACTGATTTTGAAGAAATTGAATTAGCTAAAAAATCAGGCATGGAAACGATAGTAGTCGATCATCATCGTGTTTTGGAAAAAATACCTAAGGCCAAGGTAGTGATTGATCCTCATCAGGCAGGAGATAAGTATCCTTTTAAAGAATTGGCTGCGGTAGGCGTGGTTTTTAAATTAATTTCAGCCTTGATAAAAGATGAAAAGGAGATAGAAGAGGGATTTTCTAAATGGTTTTTGGATTTGGTCGCTTTAGCCACAGTGGCTGATATGATGCCGCTTTTGGGTGAAAACCGGACTTTGGTAAAATACGGCTTGGTAGTGCTGGTTCAAACCAAAAGAATAGGGCTTAAAGAATTGATGAAGGTGTCGCGGATAACTGATTATAATTTGGAAGTGATTAACAATGGCAATGGCCAAATAGAGCATAAAGTAAACGGCCTTGATTCTTGGACTTTTGCTTTTGCTTTGGCGCCTCGGATAAATGTGGCAGCCCGGCTGGAAAGCGCGGACGCGGCTTATCGTCTTTTAATCACCGAATCAGAAGATGAAGCTAAAGAAATCGCTCTGCAATTAGAAAAACTGAACCGCCAGCGCCAGCAGAGTGTTGAAAAGATAGTTAAAGAGATAGAAGCGCGCCTTTCATCAAAAGAATTGCCAATAGTAATTTTTGAAGCTGACGAAAATTGGCCGCGGGGCTTGGTGGGGCTGGTGGCTTCAAAGATTTCTGAAAAATATTTTCGGCCGGCTTTTATTTTTAATATTAATGAAAATAAATATAATGGCTCTGCTCGCAGCGTTAAAGGATTTAATCTAGTAGAAGCTATTTCGCAGGCAGCTGATCTGCTGGAAGAATTTGGCGGCCATCCAGGAGCAGCTGGTCTGACCGTGCTGAAAGAAAATTTTGAAAAAAGCAAAGAAAGAATTTCAGTCCATGCTGAAAAAAAGTTAAAAAATCTTGATTTAACGCCGCAAATAGAAATAGATGTTCAGCTGGATTTGGACCAGATTGCCTGGTCTAACTATGATCAGGTCCAGAAATTCGCCCCTTTTGGCAAACTAAATCCCGAGCCTTTGTTTTTGACCAAGGGGCTGGAAATTGTTGATTTAAGATTGGTAGGTAAGAATAATAAGCATTTGAAGTTGGAATTATTCGGACCGCTAAAAGTAAACAGCCAGCAGATGAAAAAAGTCAAAGCCATTGGTTTTTGTCTGGCGGAAAAATGCCCTGATTTAAAAAAAGGGGATTTAGTTGATTTGGTTTATGAATTTATCATAGATCAATGGAACGGCACCCGCGATTTGCAATTAAAAATCGTGGATATTAAAAAAGTCGTATAATTATTCCCTGAGCGAAGGTCGCCTACGGCGACCGAAGTCGAAGGGTCTATTATGACAAGTCAATGGAAATGGTATGTTTATATTATTGAGTGTCAAGACAAAAGCTATTATACAGGTTTGACTTGGAAATCAGATTTAAGATGGATTCAACATTTATCAGGCGCAGGCGCTAAATATACAACTAAACATAAACCTAAAAAATTGGTTTATTTAGAAGAATATAATAATTTAGATCAAGCAAAAACAAGAGAAAAACAAATTAAAGGATGGACTAGGATAAAAAAAGAGAAATTAATTTCAGGTGCATGGGGAAAGTGGTAGTATATCCTGAGCTTGTCGAAGGATGAGCTTGTCGAAGGATGAGCTTGTCGAAGGATATAGAGTTTAGCCTTCGACTCGTCCTGACTAAAAGTCAGGACTCGCTCAGGCAATATCATATATACGGATGCCTTCGACTTCATTCGCTTCGCTCATTCCGCTCAGGCAATATCATATATACGGATGCCTTCGACTTCATTCGCTTCGCTCATTCCGCTCAGGCAATAT